>Ga0163216_100201_pt1 | contig 141605 bp, 72 predicted proteins | sample SynspAceP_FD_167610 | JGI IMG/M metagenome (GOLD analysis project Ga0163216, IMG submission 167610) | Saline lake microbial communities from Ace Lake in Antarctica - Synechococcus sp. Ace-P (Illumina Assembly) | ecosystem: Environmental > Aquatic > Non-marine Saline and Alkaline > Saline ... | reverse complement strand
GCCAATCGCCAACCGCCAATCGCCAATCGCCAAACGCCAAACGCCAAACGCCAAACGCCAAACGCCAACCGCCAACCGCCAACCGCCAACCGCCAAACGCCAATTGCCAATCGCCAACGCCAATCGCCAAACGCCAATCGCCAAACGCCAATCGCCAACCGCCAAACGCCAATCGCTTAGCTCAGCTTGTACTGGCCTGGGATCGCGTGGGCGGCGGCGGGGAGTTCGCCGTTCCAATCGAGATTTTTCGGGAACAAATCGAGCGTTGATTTCTCGGTCATGAAATCCCAGCTTACCTTTTGACCGCTGTAAGCGGCCACCCGTCCCATCACGGCGGTCAGTGAGCTTTCGGCGGTTTCGCGCAATTCGACGATCGGTTTGCCGGCGCGTATCGAATCGACGAGATCCTTGTGCTCTTGCTTGTACGCGTCGGCAATGCTGCCGTCCATCGACCAGATTTCCTTGCCGTCCCGATCCGTGATTCGCGATCCGCCGCTACCCGCATCGATATATGCCATGCCCTTGCTGCCGTAGATCACGTTGCTGTTGTCACCTTCGGTCCCTGGGATTTGCCGGCACGTGAACGACAACGTTCGCTCGCCGGGATAGACATAGTCGATCGACATGCTGTCCCACATCTCACTGCCCTCGGGGCGTGTGAATCGTCCACCGCTGCCGTAGGCGCTCAGCGGCGCGCCGCCCATTACCCAGTTCATTGCGTCGATGTTGTGGACCGCTTGCTCGCAAATTTGGTCACCGGCCAACCAAGTGAAGTGCATCCAGTTGTAGACTTGGTACTGCGTGTCGCTCATGCCATCCTTGCGGTTTTTGAACCAAATGCCGGTGGAGCAATAGCGACTGACGGCGTTGATCACGTCGCCGATCAATCCTTCCCGGATCTGCTGCACCGCACCGATGTAATTCGCTTGGCGGCGATACTGGGTTCCGGTCACGATCGCGGTGCCGTTGGCAACCGCTTCGTCGTGTGCCCGCAGACACTCATGGTAACCCGCCGCATCGACGCACGAGGGTTTCTCGCAAAACACGTGCTTGCCCGCTTTGACCGCTTCGCGGGTATGCAGGGGGTGAAACCCGGGCGGCGATGCGATCAGCACCAGGTCGATGTCGGGATCCGAAACGATCTGTTGATACGCATCGATCCCCACGTAAATTTTCTCCGGTGCAACGTCGACCTTTTCGCCGTGTTTGCGTGCCATTGCCGACTCCGTTCGTTCGCACGTGCCACGGTCCACATCCGCCATCGCGACGAATCGAACGTTCTCGTTGATGGTCAGAGAGTCGTTGATGGCCCCCGTACCGCGACCACCGCATCCGATCAAACCGATCCGGACCACACGATTGGGATCGTCATCGTTGCCGGCCGCGTGCAGACCTTTCGAGGTCGCCGCCGCAGTCAGGACGGCCGCCGACAGTGCGGTGCCATTGCGAAGAACAGTACGACGGTTGGGAAGGTTGTTCGTAGTCATGAGTCAATCCAAAGGTAAGGTTGCGAAACGAAAAACAGTCTTGAGCAGGAGGTATTAAGATATCAAAGTTCGATGGTCTTGCCGGTACGGAACGATTCTTCCGCCGCGATCACGATTCGCATCGAATTCACGGCGTCGTTCAGGTGGTCGGTCAAGTCGATGTTGTCGGTGATCGATTTTAAGAAGTAACGTTGTTCACGATTACACAATTCATCGTGATCCGGTTCATCGTCGAGCCGCACGATTTCGTCTTCTTTGGCGAAATTGCCGTCGGAATCCAGTTCGCTATGATGCAGTCGAATCGATTCGGTTTGCGTGTGAGCGTCGACGTTCGCACTTTGCCCGGCCCCGCCGGCTTTGTCCGCGACGATCGACGCGGAGCCGTTCGGGCCGACGACGTCTTTGATGAAGAACGCGGTCTCGCTCATCATCGGTCCCCAGCCGGCCTCGTACCAACCCACCGAACCGTCTTCAAAGGTGACTTGCAGTTGCCCGTAATTAAACATGCCCGGCGGGAGATCCTCGGTCAGGCGGGCGCCGATCCCGGAAACACGCACCGGACGCGAGCCCGTCATTTGAGCCATCACGTCAACGTAGTGAACACCGCAATCGACAATCGGCGAAACCGTCGCCATCAGATTTTTGTGCGTTTCCCACATCGTGCCGGACGAGCTTTGGTTCAGGTTCATTCGCATCACGAGCGGTTTTCCCAACGTCCGGGCCAGCTCCGTGAATCGCACCCAACTGGGGTGGTGACGGAGGATGTATCCGACGACGACTTTGCGATTCGATTTGGCCGCGAGCTGCACGATCTGCTCGGACGCCTCGACCGTGTCGGCCAACGGTTTTTCAACGAACACATGGCAACCGGCGTTGAGAGCCTTGATCGCGAACTCGGCGTGCGTCGCCGGGTAGCTCGCGATGCAAACGGCGTCCGGTTTCGTGACCGCGAGCGCTTCGTCGAAATCAGCGAAATGCGGGTAATCGCTTTCGAGAAGTTCGTTCAAATCCGCGACCGCTTTTTCAGAACGCTCGCAAACGCCGACAATTTCGAATCCATCGATGCGGTGATACGCTTTCGCATGAGACCGGCCCATGTTGCCGGCCCCGATGCAGAGGATACGAACGGGATGGTTGTCCGAAAATTTAGCAGGGGAGTTCATCGAGATGCTTTCGACTGAGGGATGATGAGAGGATTCAGTTCCGATGCGGCGGAAGAGTCGAGTAGAAACCGGACGTCGTCATGGTTCTGCAAGAACGTCGCCGGGACGTCGCCGGAGACATTACCTTGGATCGTTCGCTCGACGATCGGAGCCTTGTGTTCGCCGAACGCCAACAAACGAATTCGTTTGGCCTCGAGGATGGTCTTGACGCCCATCGTGATCGCGCGAGTCGGGACGTGGTCGATACCAGAAAAATCCTTGGCCGCGTCGGTTCGGGTGACTTCGTTGAGCGTGACCATCCGAGTCAACGATTGTCGGTCCGAGCCCGGTTCGTTGAACCCGACATGCCCGGTCCGTCCGATGCCGAGTAGTTGCAGATCGATGCCTCCGACGCGCGCGATTTGACGTTCGTAATCCAGACAATACGCGTCCACCGATGCCTCCGCGATCGTCCCGTCAGGAATGTGGACATGGTCTCGTTGGATATCAAGGTGATCGAACAAGTTTTCGTTCATGAACCGGACATAGCTCTGCGCCTGGTCCGATTTGATCGGGAAATACTCGTCCAAATTGAACGTCACGACGTTCGCAAACGAGAGTCCCTCTTCGCGATGCATACGAATCAATTCGCGATAGACACCCAGTGGTGTGGAACCGGTTGCCAAACCGAGTATGCAAGGCGTCGCTGCGGATTGACGCTCACGGATCAGGTTCGCGATCTCGGTGGCAAGGCAACGATTCGCTTCGGCGGGGCTGGCGAAGACTTCGATATCGATATTGTGAACGGATGCGTTCATTGGATTGAATGATTAAACCATGAGTGAACAAACGGGGAGCAACTGCGCGAGCAGATCGTGGTGCGGATGGCCGGGGCCACGATGTTGAACAAACACCTCGGCCGCTTCGACACCGAATTCTTTGCCGCGTTGGAAACAGTAGCCACGCATCGCCGACAAGTACTCGTCGATTCCATTATGCGCTTTCAACCACTCCCGTTGGCTCGCATGGCACGCCAGCATCTCGGTTTTGCGATCAAGTTGATCAGTGATTTCCACACACGTGCTCGGTTCGATCGGATCGCCCATGCGATCGACACCGCCGTGGCCGTCGCAGTAATACAGATACGGCACCGTCGAACCTTCGATCAAAGGTCGTTGTGACGCGTTGGGTGCCGCGTAGACAAAGCTCGCGGCGCGTCCGAGTTGTCCCGTGATTTCATGGTCGGCGTGGTAGTCTGACATCGGCATCGTGATCACCAGCGTCGGGGCCACGTCGCGGAACAAATCGATCGTTTTTTGTATCGATTCCCGGTCGTAGATCACACGTCCGTCGGGTTGTCCGAGACAGTGAAACTTCATCCCGACGGATTCGGCCGCGCGAGTTCCCTCGCCAATCCGAAGCCGGGCCACCTCGTCGGGTGTGCCTGACAACGCCCCGCAGTCGCCCGCCGTGACGCTCGCGATGTGAACCTCCCAGCCGGATTCGGCGAGACGCATGAGCGTGCCCGCGCAGCTAATCTCGGCATCGTCGGGATGCGCCATTAACGCCAGTGCCACTTTGCGATCGGGATGGGCAGGTAGAGAGGACATGCGGCGTTCCGGGGCTTGGGAGTTGTTGGTTTAGTTAGCCGATGGGCGTTAGCCCCGGTTATCACACCGGCAACCGGGGCTAACGCTCAACGGCTAATCTTTGCTGCGTGAAAACGATTAAATCGACTATCCGCTTGGGACCGCGTCAGTCAACCCGTTCATTATCGACCCACCGATACGACTTTCCTCCTCATGGTTGGTTAATTCTGGTACGATGTGTGCGCCACAGCGATTTTTTTGGGAGCGAGACGCTTTCATTTGCGTATGTCAATACTTTGGGTGCTTCTCGATCCCATGAAACCCTCGTTTGAACAGCTCGTACCGGCCTCCGGTCAATCCTTCCGATGTTTCGAGCGTTCGTCGTTGCGTTCGCCAGTCAAATGGCATCGTCACCCGGAAATCGAGCTGACCTACATTGCCAAGGGCTCGGGGTCTCGGATCGTCGGCGACCAGATCGGCAGCTACGGCGATCGCGATTTGGTGATGTGTGGTTCGCAGTTGCCGCACACCTGGGCGTCGGACGAATTTCGGGGCCAGCCCTACGATCGACACGCGGCGATCGTGTTGCAATTTCATCCTGAGTTTCTCGGTCCCGAGTTTTTTTCGTGTGACGAGCTGGAGGTGATCGAAACGCTTTTCCAACGTTCCCAACGCGGCCTCTGGTTCCCTGAATCGGTCGCTGCCGACGCCGGCGGTCAGATGCTGAAACTGATCGACGCGTCGGGCCCCTCGCGGCTGATTGGTTTGTTATCGGTCCTCGACGTGTTATCGAAATGTGATTCGGCGAGGCCGTTGGCGAGCGAGCATTACCGTTATCTGTCCGTCGGTGGCGGCAGTAACACGATGGAAACTCGCATCCGAACCATTTGTGATCACATCGCCCACCAATTGTCCGACCCGGAGTTGAGTCACCACAAACTGGCGGAGTTGGCCGACATGAACCCATCCGCGTTCAGTCGTTTTTTCAAACAGTCGACCGGGCGGACCGTCTCTGCGTATATCAACGAGTTGCGAATCGGGCTGGCCTGTCGATTGCTATGCGACACCGACGACGCGATCCTTTCGATCTGCCATCAATCCGGTTTCGCCAATCTGTCCAACTTCAACCGCCGCTTTCGACAACTTCGGCAGATGACACCTCGCGACTACCGGACTCGATTCCGCATTTCGGTTTGATGAGGAATTACGTTCCCGTCCCGTCGTGAGCGTTTCTTGAATTCACTCACGCCTGCGGCTCGGTCATTTTCCACGGGTCGAGGGCTTCGGCCAATTGGTCGGCGGGCAGGATGCCTTTTTGTTCGCAGAGTTCGCGAATTGTTTGACCGGTTTTGAACGCTTCTTTGGCCAGCGCGGCGGCTTGCTCGTATCCGATCAACGGATTCAAACTGGTACACATCGACAACGATTGCTCGATGGCGGCGTTGCAGGCTTCTTCGTTGGGTTCCAATTCATCCAGGCAGAATTCGATGAACGCGTTGCAACCGCCGGTGAGCAACCCGATCGATTCGAGCGAGGTGTGAGCCATCACGGGCATCATGATGTTGAGCTGGAAATTGCCACCGCAACCGCCGCTGACCGTCATCGTGGCGTCGTTGCCGATCACACGAGCGGCGAGTTGCATCAGCGATTCGCACATCACCGGATTGACTTTGCCCGGCATGATCGAGCTGCCCGGTTGGCGTGTCGGCAATTTGATTTCGTAGAAGCCGCATCGTGGGCCGCTGCCGAGCCAGCGGATGTTGTTGGCGAGTCCGAGCAGGGTTTGAGCGATGCACTTGAGCTGCCCGTGGGATTCGACCAATCCGTCCCGGTTGGCGTTGCCTTCGAAATGGTTGACCGCTTCGATGAACGCGATGCCGGTTTGTTCGGCCAAATTCGCCGACACGCGGGCACCGAATTCGGGGTGCGTGTTGATCCCGCTGCCCACCGCGGTGCCGCCGACGGGCAGTTCGAGCACGGCGTCGCGGGCCCGCTCGGCCCGGGCGATCGACATCTCAATTTGGCGTGCGAAACCGCCGAATTCTTGGCCGAGTCGCAGTGGCGTGGCGTCCATCAAATGCGTGCGACCGATTTTGATGATCCGGTCCCAAGCCTCGGCTTTTTTCATCAACGTGGCGTGCATCCGCTGCAACGTGGGGATCAACCGGTTTTGAATTTCCACCGCCGTGGCGACGTGAATCGCCGTTGGGAACGTGTCGTTGGTGCTTTGTCCCATGTTGACGTGATCGTTGGGGTGGATTGTTTTCGCCTCCGCCATCCGGTCGCCGCCGTCGATTTCGATCGCACGATTGCTGATCACCTCGTTGACGTTCATGTTGCTGCTCGTGCCGCTGCCGGTCTGGAAGACGTCGATCGGGAATTGATCGGCGAGTTTTCCGTCGACAATTTCTTGGGCGGCGGCGAGCATCGATCCGACTTGGGCGTCGCTGAGCGGATTCTTTCCACTGCCGATGAGTTTGCCGAGATCGCGGTTGGCGATCCCGCAGGCGAGTTTGACGCGTCCCATCGCGGAGATCATCGGGGGCGGCAGTTCCCATCCGCTGACGGGGAAATTGTCGACCGCGCGTTGAGTTTGAGCGCCGTAGTAGGCGTCGGCGGGGACGTGAACCTCGCCCATCGAGTCGCGTTCGGTTCGAGTATTGGTCATGGTGATTCGGGTGGCAGGGATTCGGAGTGGCGGGCGACGAATGGAAACGAGCCCCGCAGCGGGTCTCGGCACGGCATCGAAATTAACAAATCCGAGCGTCGGCGCGAACGAGAGGGTTGTGCCGGTTTTTCGCTTTGGCGAGACCGGGAACGTCGTCCGCATTGCCCTTGATTGTGAAATCCCGCAGCCATGGTCGTCGATCGTGTCCTAGTCTTGCACGTAATCTCATCCGTCCATCACCAACCATCGGGCCGGGGGGCCTCAGGCGATGATCAAACTAACACGCCTCGACGGGGAAGCATTCATTTTGAATGCCGAGCTGATTCGTTATGTCGATCGACGCGGCGATACCTTCATCACACTCAGCAGCGGCGAACGGATCGTCGTGCGTGAGACGATGGACGAGGTCGCCGATCGCTCGGTCGCCTATCAACAACAAAAGCATTTTTTGCCGCCGCCCCCGATGCCGTCCGTGCTGTCTTCGATGCCGTCCCAACTCACTCTCGATCCGACCCACTAGGAATCATTCAAGATGGATATTGCCAGCCTCATTGGCTTGATTTTAGCGATGGGTTTGATCCTTGTTTCGATCATGCTCGGTGCCGCTCCGTTCTCCGCGTTTATCGACATCCCTTCGGGTTTGGTCGTGATCGGGGGTGCGTTCGCCGCGGCCCTGATTTGTTTCCCGTTGCAGAGTATGATCAAGAGTCCGATGATCGCGTTGAAAGTGGTGATGAACAAAGCCGAGGACCGGCTCGTGTTGATCAAATCGATCGTCGAACTCGCCGAAGTCGCACGCAAGGACGGACTGCTCGCTCTCGAAGCCAAGATCGCCGAGATCCAACACCCGCTCGTCCGCACCGGATTGCGAATGGCCGTCGACGGCACCTCGCCCGAGATCGTCGAAGAGGTGCTGCGTACCGAGGTCGCCGGGATGGCGATGCGGCACCGCGAAGGCAAAAGCATCATGGATCAACTCGGACGTTTCGCTCCCGCCTACGGCATGATCGGAACCTTGATGGGATTGATCATGATGTTGCAAGACATGTCCGATCCGTCGGGCATCGGGGCCGGGATGGCCGTCGCGTTGATCACGACGCTCTACGGGGCCATCGTGGCCAACGTGTTCTTCAGTCCGTTCGCTGAAAAGCTCGGTATTATGAGCCGCAACGAACAACTCAGCATGGAGATCGCGATCCGCGGCGTGATGGCGATCCAATCAGGCGAGAGCCCCCGAGCGATCGATCAGAAACTGCAAACCTACCTCCCGTCCAAACAACGAGAACTCTCCTAATGGATACCGAAGAAGATGATGCCGTCAGCATCCCGGAATGGGTGGTCACGTTCGGGGACATGATGAGCCTCCTGCTCACGTTCTTCATCATGCTCGTTTCGCTCAGCGAAATCAAAGAGGAAGAAACGTACCAAGCGCTCGTCGACTCGATGCAACAACAATTCGGATACGCCAAAACGATCGACGCGTTGACGCCGGGGAAATCAAAACCTCGCGAAACCGAGTTCTCGGTGCTGTCGACGACCGGTCGAGCCAAGAAGAAAGACACGGCCAAAGGCGGCGTGCCCGAGAAAGCACCGGTCGGTGAAGAACAACATGTTCGGATCATTCGACCGGGACAAATGACCGCCGTCGGCAGCGTCGTGTTTTTCGAAATCGGCAGCGACCGACTCAACCCCGAATCGACCAACGTTTTGAAACAAGCCGCCAAACAACTCCGTGGCAAACCGCAACGGATCGAAGTCCGTGGTCACGTCTCGGCCGAGTTCGCCGCCCGCACCGGCGGTACCGACGAAGCGATGTTGCTCTCGATTCGGCGGTCCGCTGCGGTGCGTCGATACCTCGCCGAGGTGGAAGGCATTTCGTTGGAACGGTTTCGTGTTTCCTCCGCCGAGGCGACCGAGCCGATCACACGCAGCACACCGGGTGGCAAATTCGGCAACGACGCTCGGGTCGAAGTTTTCCTGCTCGACGAACGGACCGAAGACCCACGCGGAATCGCCGACGGCGGTAGCGAACGCGGACGCTAAGCGTAGCACAGGCTGTTACTTGTCCGTACGTCGGGCTTTCCAGCCTGACACACACGTAGGTCAGGCCTAACAAGGCTAACGTACGTTCGGAACAGGCTGCCAGCCTGTCGTCACTCGTTCCCAGGCGGCAGTCTGGGAGCCAGCATGACCTTGCACCCGCCACCGAGTCTTTCCTAACACATCATTGAAACGACCTCCTCGACGGAGAAAACCATGGCCGATCCCACCACCACGCCCGACCCCCCCGAAACCGAAGAACCCACCACGCGCCCACGCAGCAACCTCGGACTCGTCATCGGGTTTGTGGGCATGATCGTCGTCATCGAAACGGCGATGTTCTTTTTCCTCGTCCCCAGTGCCGAACAGGTCAGTGCTCTCGCCGAGCAACAGTTGATCCAGTCCGTGCAGGAAGTTGCCGAAGAGGCCGAAGAGGAAGCGTCCGACGAAAACCAAGTCATGGAATTCGACCTTGGAGACTTTGGCGAAACGTTCAGCCCCACCGATACGGACCGGTCTTTTGTTGTCGAAATGCGGCTCTACGGTTTAATCCGAAAGAAAAACAAAGACAAAATGGAAAAAGAGTTCGAGGAAAAAACCGGACGACTTCGCCACGAAATCCGCAAAAAAATCCGCAACAGCGAGCTTTCCGAACTCCAAGACAATCAATTGGGCTTGCTCGAAAGACGGATTTTGACGATATGCAACCACCTGCTCGATGCGGACATGCTCTTGGGAGTCGGATTCAAAGACTACCAATTGCGAGAAGATTGACGAGCACGAAACTCTCACCGACGACGCAAAACCCAAGGACGGGGCGATGAGCAAGACGGAAAGCGGCGCGAAAGAACAGGTCAATACCGACGACATCGAAGCCCTCCTCAACGAGGCTTCGCAATCGCTCTCGGCCGCGACCGGCAACGACGACGCCAAACAGCGTGACGTCGCCCGCCCCTTCGCCCTCGGTGACCTCTCCCCCTCCGACCTCGATCCAATGACGCACGGCGTCGATTTGCTCGATGAAGTCGAAATGGATCTACGTGTCGAACTCGGTCGCACCCAAATGCGACTCGAAGAGGTATTGCGATTACGTAAAGGCAGCGTCGTGGCTCTGGATAAACTCGCCGGCGATCCGGTCGACATTTTCGCCAACGGACGGCTGATCGCCCGCGGCGAAGTGCTCGTCATGAACGATAACTTTTGCGTCCGCGTGACCGAACTCGTGGGAGCTTAAAAATCGTGAACAGCACTCAAACTATCCTCCGCTTGACCGTATTCACGCTGGCATTACTCGCAGCACCCGAGCGTGTCATCGCCCAAGCATACGCAACGCCGACGCGTGACGTTTCGCAGCGGACCGTCCCCCAAGTCGTGGCACGTGGCGGCGGGGGTTTCCCCGCGCTCGCTCCCCGATCTGCCGACGCCACCGATCGATCACCACGACACAGTAATGACAACGAATCTCCGACTTACCGTGTCGACGAATCGAGCCTGGCGTTGAATGCCGGCTTCGATGCCGACTCCGATGCCGACACGAACGAACCCGAAACGGCACTCTCGTCCGTCGCCGATGGCGTTGTGCCTCTGGAGTCCACGCCCGAATCATCGCGATCCAAGATGATCGCTCCGTTGGTCACGGTCGGTTCAAGCCTCACGATCGTGCTCGCGTTGTTTTGCGGGTTGGTTTGGGCGGGCCGCAAATTCGGCGGCGGGGCAGCGGCATCGAAACCGTTGCCCGCTTCCGCACTCACACCGCTCGGCCACGTGATGCTCGACCCACGAACCAAATTGATGCTCGTCAAATGCGGACGCCGCATCCTCGTGCTCAGTCAAACGGCCAGCGGCATCACCCCGATCACCGAGGTCACGCATCCCGACGAGGTCCGCGAGTTGATCGCAAGCTGCTCGTCCGAAGCTCGTGAGATGTTTCAACAAACACTCCGAGAGATTGAACTCGAACCCGCCAAAGGTTTCACCGACTCTCCGCCGTCAACTCAACCCGCACCGCCACGGGCTTCCAGCCGCCTCTTCGCCACTGCATAAAAGATCGGCGAAGCCCTTGTTGCTTGGCTCTCCGAGCCGACGACGTTCCACGCGCCGCTCCGTCACGCATTCGGTTCGATGAACCGAGCAACAATCGCTCATGGGGCAGTAAAGTAGGCTGCCAAAGGAGCACGGCATGCGGTCGGATTAGCGCGACTCGGTGTGTTTTCTCGCAACTCACCGTCGACGCCGATCTTACCCGAAAATACTTTGAATGCAGGCTGCTCGGTTGCCTCCGCCTCTGGAACGCTGAACGATTCGCCGCCATCGTCGTCGCTGTCCAAACTCGCCTCGATCATTTCCTCGGTGGATACCAAACCATCGATCGCTTCGTTGCGGATCCCGTAAGGAGCTTCGGTTTGCCCCCCAGCCCTTGGCGTTCCGGCCGTTGAAACAGCCGTTGAAACCCCAGCCGTTTCGACCCCAGCGTTTTCGCTCGACGGCTCTTCGGTGGCGAATTCGGTCGTCGCCACGATCTTTTCCAACTCGGCTCGCAAGACGCGGACGTCGCGGGGGGCGTCGATCCCCAATCGGATTTGATTGTTTCGCAACTTGATGACCGTGATCGTGATGTCGTTACCGATTTTGATTTGTTCATTGAGTTTTCGTGTCAGAACCAACATGGCATTCTCCTTATTGCCCAGGCCCCGTCGTCGCCGCAAAGTGGGGCGAGAGGGGAACCAGGATTGATGCTCGAAAAGTTTTAAAAGGCGGGGGTCGCCGGAAAAGTCCTTCCTTCTCTCGGCGACGAAAGAGGGTTAACGCAATCGCGATGCCAAACGTGTCTCGGATTCCGTGTTTTCTCAGCAAGTCGTTACAATCAAATGACTTACGGTAATTCTCTGTTTTGGGTGGCAGGTCGACGTGGGGTTGAAAGTGGAAGGAATTACAAGCCGAGTTCCTGTTTTACAATGTCGCAAGGCGTCAACTCCAACAAAATTCCGACAGCCGGTATACTTTGCCACTCTTCTCTGCGGACATCAGGAGCGGGCGGCCGCGCCGAAGGTTCACCCGAGTCGGTCGACAAATTTATTTCTCCGTGACACGGTTCTCATTCCAGCGATCTCTCTGAATTCCATGCTGAAACAAGACACGACGAATCCCGATCCGCTGCGGCAGTACGGTTATTACCGAGCGAGCGCCGCAGCCCCGGTCCTCCGCGTCGCCGATCCGGTATTCAATATCGAGGCATCGATCGAGTTGATCGGTCGGTTGAGCGATTCCGACCTCATCGTGTTGCCGGAACTCGGGATCACGGGATACAGCTGCGGCGATCTGTTCGCATCGGCTCGGTTGCTCGACAGCGCCATCGAAGGGTTGATGCGTTTGGCCGCCGCGACGCGGACGAATCGCGGGCTCGTCGTTGCCGGGTTGCCGTTGGCGGTCGGGACGAGCGTGATGAACGTTGCCGCCGTGATCGGGCAAGGCCGCGTACACGGCATCGTGCCCAAGACGTTCTTACCGACGTATCGTGAATTCTACGAAGGCCGACATTTTCGCGGCGCCAGTTCGAGTGATCCGACCAACGTCGAAATCCACGGTGATGAAATACCGTTCGGCACCGATTTATTGTTCCGTGACGGCGATGCGATTGTCGCCGTCGAGATCTGCGAAGACCTGTGGGTGCCGGTTCCGCCGAGCAGTCACGCTGTGATCGCGGGTGCCAACGTGGTCGTTAATTTGTCGGCGAGCAACGAAACGGTCGGCAAGGCGCAGTGGCGACGTGATCTCGTCGTCAGTCAATCGGGACGACTGGTGTGCGGGTACGTTTACGTGTCGGCGGGCGGCGGGGAGTCGACGAGCGATCTGGTGTTCGGCGGCCATTGCATGATCGCTGAAAACGGATCGCTCATCGGTCAATCACGCCGCATCGGCGACGGGGAGCAACCGCTATTGCCCGAGCAGAGTTGCCTGACCCGCGACCTCGACTTGCAACGCCTTTCACATGACCGACGGGTGATCGGATCGTTCGACGATTTTCGCGATTCACTGCCGCACGCGTATCGCGAGATCGAGGTGGGATCGGATTCGGAAGTGAAACAAAAACGAATACAAATACCATCAACTGCACCGGAGCCTCGTATGCGGCTGCTGCGGAGAATCGATGCCCACCCGTTCGTTCCCGACGACGTGTCGGAGCGGGCGGCCCGGTGTGCGGAGATTCTCGCGATTCAAACCGGCGGTTTGGTCAAACGGTTGTCGGGGTTACCCGTCGATCTGAAACTTTCGATCGGCGTGTCCGGTGGCCTCGACAGCACGTTGGCATTATTGGTCGCGATCGCGGCGGTCGATCATCTCAAACGAGACCGACGCACGATTCATGCTCTCGTGATGCCGGGGTTCGGAACCACCTCACACACTCGCGAGAACGCCACCGAATTGGTCGAGCAACTCGGCGTGACGTGTGAAACGATCGACATCCGCCAACTCTCCCTCGACACCTTCGTCGGTCTCGGTCATCCGCCGATGGGCATCGACGTCGATGCGGCGACGAACCTCGATGATTTGCAAAAACAATTGGAGGCGACTGAGGACGACGCTCGCGATCTGATGTTCGAGAACGTGCAGGCGAGGATGCGAACGCTGCTCTTAATGAGCCGTGGGTTTGTGCTCGGGACCGGCGACATGAGCGAGCAGGCGTTGGGATGGAGCACGTACAACGGTGACCACATGTCAATGTACAACGTCAACTGCTCGATCCCGAAAACATTAGTGCGGTACCTCGTCCGCTACTTCGCCGATCAACGTTACGACGCGGAGATGCGGAGTCTCTTGCACGAGATTGCCGACACACCGATCTCGCCCGAACTGTTACCGCCGACCCGCGATGGCAAAATCCGCCAAAGCACCGAAGCGACGCTCGGTCCGTACGAGTTGCACGATTTCTTCCTCTATCATTTCGTTCGCGGAGGATGCGACGCGGAGAAAATGCGATTCTTGGCATCGCAAACCGAGTTCGACGAACCGCACTCCTTGACCACCATCGCGGAAACGCTCGACATGTTCCTGCGTCGATTCTTCAGCAGCCAATACAAACGCAACTGCGTACCGGACGGACCGAAGGTGGGCTCGGTGTCGTTATCGCCTCGCGGTGATTGGCGGATGCCGTCGGACGGATCGGTCAACATTTTCCTGCCGGAGAATTCCTAATGCGAATTTGGGTCGATGCGGACGCCTCACCGACGGACGTGAAAACGATCGTGTTCCGAGCGGCGACTCGTCTGAAAATCGAAGCGATCCTGGTCGCCAATCAAAAAATCGCGACTCCGGCCAACGCGCCTACGGTCCGCTGCGTGGTCGTTCGCGAGGGCGCCGACCAAGCCGACCGGTACATTGTCAAACACGGCGAACCGATGGAGATTGCGATCACGGCGGATCTCCCTTTGGCGGCCGATCTCGTTGAAAAAGGTTTGATGGTGATCGATCCTCGCGGGGAAGAATACTCGGCCGCAAACATCGCCGGACGGTTGTCGATGCGGAATTTCATGGACTCGCTGCGAGGCAGCGGTATGGAAACCGGAGGCAGTGGACCCTACGGCGACAAAGAGAAAAAAGCGTTCGCGTCCTCGTTCGATCGATTGCTCCAAAAAGGAATCCGGCATTTTGAAAAGGCGTGAACAGGTCTGGTGATTTTTCAACTGAGTTGGCAATCCTAATCCGACGTGTTCGCGAGGGATTCCTCGCTAAGAGAGCAACGCTTTCGCCGCGTTTTCGCTCATTGCGATGTCTCCCGGCCCGAAATCAAAGATTTCTTGCCAGCCATCCCTCGCTAACGCGTTGGGTCAGGAAAGGGTGGCAATTCACCCGACGTGTGTAGCGGCTTCGGACCTCACGATCCCCCGCACTGCCCCTTCCCATCGATCGGCCTCCATCCGATAAACTGTCCCTTGTATCCTCTCGAAAAATCCTTTCTCCGATAGGCATCCCGATGACATCCGCCGAACCGAAGCCTGACCCGACCACCGTCCCGGCCGAACGAAACGAACGTTATCACTGGCTCGGGGCTCATCCGGAGGTTCGCGATGGAATCGAGGGAGCCCGATTCGCCGTGTGGGCGCCCAACGCGACCGAGGTCAGTGTGCTGACCGACGGCAACGGATGGCAACACGGCGCCGATTGGCTCAGCGGCAGCGATTCAGGCGTGTGGACCGGGTTCGTTCCCGGTGCCGGCGTGGGGACCCACTACAAGTACGGCGTTCGAAGCAAGAACGGAAAAATCATCGACAAAGCCGACCCGTATTCCTTTTCCGCCGAGCATCCACCGGCCACCGCATCAATCATCCACGACCTCGATCAATATCGCTGGAAAGACGACGATTGGATGTGCCGACGTGGCCAAGTCGATTGGTTGCAACAACCGATCTCGGTGTACGAGGTGCATTTGTCATCGTGGAAACGACCGTGGGACGGACGTCGTTACCACACCTATCGCGAACTCGCGCCGATGCTCGTCGATTACGTGAAAGAACTCGGCTACACGCATATCGAGTTGATGCCGATCACCGAATTCCCGTTCGACGGTTCATGGGGATACCAGGTGACCGGTTATTTCGCACCGACGAGTCGTTTCGGCGGCCCCGACGATTTCCGCTACTTCATCGACTATTGTCACCGCAACGACATCGGCGTGATCGTCGATTGGGTGCCCGCCCACTTTCCCTACGATGAACACGGGCTCGCGTATTTCGACGGTACCGGTTTGTACGAACACCACGACAAACGCCAGGGATTTCATCCGGATTGGAACACGCACATTTTCAATTACGGACGCCAAGAGGTCTGCGAGTTCCTGCACGCCAGTGCGAGATTCTGGTGTAAAGAATATCACATTGATGGAATGCGAGTCGACGCCGTGGCGTCGATGTTGTACCTCGACTATTCACGCAAATCCGGCGAGTGGGTTCCGAACCAATTCGGCGGCAACGAGAACCTCGAAGCGATCGAGTTTCTCAAACAATTCAACACTCATCTGCATGCTGATTTCCCCGGCGTGTTGACGATTGCCGAAGAATCGACTTCGTTCGGCGGCGTCTCCAGCCCCGTGTACAACGGCGGTCTTGGGTTCGGCATGAAATGGGACATGGGGTGGATGCACGACACGCTCGAATACCTCACCCGCGATCCGATCTATCGGAAACATCACCAGAGCGAATTGTCGTTCCGTTCGGTTTACCAATTCAGCGAGAACTTCATGTTGCCGCTGTCCCACGACGAGGTCGTTCATGGCAAGGGCTCGTTGATCTCGCGGATGCCCGGTGACCAATGGCAACGATTCGCCAATCTGCGATTGCTCTACGGATACCAATACGCTTCACCGGGGAAAAAACTGCTGTTCATGGGATGCGAATTCGGGCAGTCGTCCGAGTGGAATGCCGAGAGCCAACTGGATTGGTCGCTGCTGCAGTTCGACGTTCACGACGGGATCAAACGTTTCGTCGGCGATTTGAACCGAGTTTATAAAGACTACCCGGCGCTGCACGAATTGGATTGTGCCCCGGAAGGTTTTTCCTGGATCGCGGCCGACGACTCGGACAAGAGCATCTTTACGTTCTGTCGTCTCGCCAAGGACGGCGGCACGGTCGTCGTCGTATTGAATTTCACACCGGCCCCGCACGCGGGATACCGGATCGGTGTTCCCCAATCGGGCACCTACTGCGAGATTCTCAACAGCGATTCAAAACTCTACGGCGGCAGTAACGTCGGCAACCTCGGCAAAATCGTCAGCGAACCGGTGGCCAGTCACGGACGCAAACAAAGCATGAAACTGAACATCCCGCCACTCTCGATCTTGATGCTAGCGGCAACGGATGGATGAATCCCGCTTCACCGTCGAACGAGTTCAACCTGATCTCGATGGATCCATCCGGGCTCGGTGTTCGAGGTGATGAGCTGCACCCAATCACCTCGCTGGCCAGCCACCTCGAACGCATGGCCTTGCACGCTCTCAAGCGAAAACAAGGTCTCCGAAGTTTCACCGTCGTTTGGTTGGAGCGAGATCGAATCGGCCACGGCGATTGCCGAGCGTGTTGAGCGCATCGCGGGATCGCGCACCAACAAGACAACACCGAGCCCAAAGACGATCAAGAAACCAATCCCCAAGCGTGTGAAAGCACGCCGAGAATCAGAACGGCGTTTCTTAAAAATCCCCCAGCTTAAAAAACCCCAACCGAAAATCGATCCGAGTGCCATGACCGTTAACGCGACCAGCGGCAGGCAGTACTGCGATACCGGAACACCGGCCTTGATTTGCGAGAGCAAAACATGGAACTGAACGAGTGGGTTCGTCGGGTCGATCGATTGAGCCCGGCGATAGTTGGCGATGCCACGCCCGATCTCGCCTGCCCGCATGTGGGCGTTGCCGAGACTGAGATACAGCCCGCTGTTGTCCACCCCACTGTCGACGATCTGTTGATACTTGCCCGCAGCCTTCGCGAAACCGTCGGTGTTCCCGTCAGCCGACGCTCGCATCGAGTCGGCGTAAATCGCGTTGGCCTCGGCGAATAGCGTTGATTGTTGGTCCGGCGTCAGGTCGACAATTTCCGGACGCACGGTGGCCGCTGCTGTCTCCGCAGCGAAGCAATTCTGCGGCATCGATAGTAATACCGCCAGAGCAATGACCGATCGTGCCGCGACCACACCGCTACCCATGCCACCGCTACCGAAGCCACCGCTGTCTTGGGACTGCCCACGGTCGACTGCCGCGACCCGCCATCCGGATTTGCGAACCGTTTCGGTTCGTTGGACCCAGTCGATCGCCCGTTCTTTCAGAGGTTCGATGGACGAGTCGCGAGTCGGTGTCGACCGGCGGCAATCGTGTGCCAGTGTTTCCAATTCGGCGGCGAGAATGGACTGGCCTTTGGATCGGAGGAAACCGAGTCCGTCCAACCAATCCGAGGTCCCATTGGACGAGGGCGTGCCGCGAATCGATCTCAGGTACGCGGTCAGGATTTCAGGAATCGCATCGTCGGTTTTCACTGTTCGCAAATCGGCGATCACGAGTTGGCGTCGTGAACACAGCCAACGACTCGGCGACGTCAAACTCACTCGATGGACCATCAACCCAGCGAGCACAAAACCGAGCGGCGGGACCAATGCGAATAACCACGCGGTGCGCCGGAGCGATTTCGGCGATTCGTTTTGCAATAATTCGGCTCCCGATGCGTTTCGATACAGGAAACCGGTCAGTGAGAACCGGTTGATGGCCTCGGCGTCCGTCCGGTTTGCCACCCCGCTGCGATCCTCGGAGGATGAATCGCTCTCGATGGCATCCAAGCCGAGCGTTTCGGACTCGCCAACTTCGATCTCGATCGGCTGGGTAGCGACGCTTTGAAAGGTCTCCGTCTTCGGATCGAAAAAACTCATTTCGATCGAGGGGATCTCCGTGACTGTCGAATCTCGGGGCCGCACCGTCGTGGTGAAATACTTCGAGCCGTCTTGGACGAAGCCAGCGAGCGGTTGTTGATCGACGCGGAACCCTTTGTCTAAAACTCCGAGCGGCGGTGCCTGAATGAGTTCCAGCGGGCCGTTTCCTTGGATCGCGACCTGCAGCGTGATGGGATCGCCGGCGCGAGTGAGTTTCGAATCGGTGTATGCAGAGATTTGATAATTGCCGATCGCACCTTGATAGGAGTCCGGGCGTCCTTGCATCGGCACAGGGATCACCTGCGTCGCATCGACGTCCGCCGCTGCTTGGATCGGACGGCTTTGCGTAACCTGCGGTTGAGTGCGGAAAAAGGATCTGGAATCACGGTCACTCAAGCGCTCCGGATAATCCAAGGCGACGTTGACATCGCTGGCGTCGATTGCACCAGGCCGTTTGAGATAAATAGTCGCCTCGATTTCGTAGAGGTAATAGCTGCGGGGGTTCCCTTCGGAATCGTCTCGCAACACCTCACGTCCCTGCGGGCGTTTCCTCCCGCTGGCGAGCTCGTCCATTCGCGAGGCAAACACGCCCCAAGTGGATCGCTCGGACAACACGGACCACATGTAGGATTCCGAGAGCACGATATTGCGGTCCTTGTCGCGATACGGACGGACCCAAATTTTCAATTTCAATTCGAGTGCCTCGCCGACGTAGACCCGCTCTTGCTTGCTTTCGATTTCGACGAACAGAAGGTCGTCGGTTTCACCGACCGAGGTCACCAAACGAATCGGTTCGGTCGAGAATTTCTCACCGTCCAAGATCGCCGTGAAGGACGGGATTTCGAACTCGCCCGCTCGCAAGACGGTGACGGCGTAGTTCCGTGTGATGGAACTCGATCGGGTCACTTGTCCGTTGAGTAAAAAACTGCCACTGCGGTGCATCGGGCCGCCGCTGCGGCGGATGAGCAAGCCATCGATTTCGGGAATTTCCGGTTTCTCGTAATCGCTCACGTCCTCGAATACCAATCGCAAAACCACCGTCTCGCCGACATCGCATTCCAGACTCGAAAGCTCGGTGCGAAAGTCGGCGGCGAGACCGCCGCGTGCTCCAGCGACATCGACGAACAAGAGGAACAAGAACCATGCCATCACGCCGGTGGTGCGAGTGGGAGGAGGGAGATGATTCATCGGAGTGACCCGTTGCTTTGCAAGCGAATATTTGAAAACAGACCCGCCTGAGGCGCGTCGGACTGGTAAGCACCTCGGGACAAATCTTTCGGAAGAATGGTGCGTGGGCGTCCCGCCCGCTCCCCGGCAGCGTGCGGGCGGGACGCCCGCGCACCGAAGAGTGAAACCGAAAGATTTCTCAGGAGGTGCTTAGCTGGCGTGAGCTTTCAGCTTGCGATTCGTTGCTACCGCAGGCTGGAAGGTTACGCCACTAAAAAATGAGGGAGACGAGCAGGCTGGCAGCCTGCACTACGGAGAAAATCACCGATCGGTTTTGAGCGAAATTTCAGACGCGGCTGTCTTCGGTCTGGTACAGCATCGCGTTGCAATTCGGGCAATACGTCAACTTGGACAACATCACCAGACTGACGACTTGAGTCGTCAGCGTTTGATAGCAGCCGCCGCAGGATTCGTCTTCGATCGGGGCGAGTGTCTCCTCGCCTCGGGCGGCGAGTAAGCGGCGATAATCGGCGAGGACGACGGCCGGGATCATCGTCTCGGCTTCTTCGAGTTGAATCTCGATCCGCTCGATGTCCATGGTCACGCGGTTTTGTCGCTCTTCGATTTCCCCGAGTCGCTGAGCTTGTTCGGTCTCGGCGTCTGCGAGTTTTTGTTTGGTCTCGGCGAGCCGTTCTTCCAACGAGTCGATGCGTTCGAGTATTTCAAAAATCTCGTCGCTCTGCACACTATTGGCTTGCACGTCGGCGGCGAGTTGCTCTTGCAATAACTTAAACTCTTTATTGCTGCCCGCTTCGTTGAGCCGGCGTTGGAGATCCTGGACGTGGGCCTCGCGGGATTGCAGTTGCAGATGTTTTTCGTCCGAGACCATGCGCGTTTTTTTCAATACCGCGATCTCGGCATCGAGTTCGGCTTTTGCCGCATCGACCGACGACTGGACCGCTTTGACCTGCATCGGTCCCCGCCGAGCCTGACTTTGCAGGTCGGCGCGTTGTTGATGGATCCGATGCAATTTTCGTAACAGGGCGGAAGAGATTTCGATCGGGGCGGGGGCTGCCATGGATTTTCAATGAAAAGGAAAACTTGAGAAGACGGAGATGATTTCATTCCCCTTTCTCGGGAACTTTTTCGAGGATTTCGAGCAAGACCCGGTCGGGCTCGATCCCTTCGGCTTGGGCCTCGAAGTTCAACAGCACACGGTGCCGCATCGCAGGCAAAAATACCCGCCGGATGTCTTCGAAAGAAACGTTAAAACGTCCGTCGAGCAGGGCGCGAACTTTGGCGGTCAGCGCCAGTGTTTGAGCACCCCGTGGGCTGCTGCCCCAACGCACGTACTCGTTCGTGATCGGGACACTGTGAGCGCCTTGCGGGTGCGTTGCCATCGTCAAACGCACGAGGTAGTCTTGGACGTGCGGTGCCAAGATGACGTCGCGGACGAGTTTTTGCCAACGGATGATCTCGTTGCCGTCCATCACCTTTTCGATGTTCGGTTGTTCGCCACGGGTGGTCCGCTCGACGATCGTGCCGAGTTCTTCACGCGAAGAATAACCGACGACGAGTTTGAACAAAAACCGGTCCATTTGCGCCTCAGGCAGCGGATACGTGCCCTCCTGCTCGATCGGGTTTTGCGTGGCCAGTACGAAGAACGGCTGCGATAATTCGAAACGCGTTCCGGCCGCCGTCACGGTGCCTTCCTGCATCGTTTCGAGCATCGCGGATTGGGTCTTTGGTGTGGCTCGGTTGATCTCGTCGGCGAGCAAAATTTGAGTGAAAACGGGACCGCGTTGAAATTCGAATTTCCGCCGCCCGCTCTCCTCTTCGACGATCATGTTCGTTCCCAAAATATCGGCCGGCATCAGGTCGGGCGTGAACTGGATGCGGCTGAATTGCAGTTCGAGGACCTCGGCGAGCGTCCGCACGAGCATCGTTTTGCCGAGTCCGGGGACGCCTTCGAGCAAGCAGTGGCCGCGGCACAGCATCGCGGTCAGCACGCCGTCAACGATTTCGGTATGGCCGACGATGACCCGCCCGATCATGTCCCGGACGGCGGCGTACCGGGTGCGAAACTCCGCCGCATCGGCCTGCATCTTCTCGACAGTGGACGCATCAACGGAAGACGATTCAACAGAAGACATGAAGGGGTTGCCAAACAGGGGTGCCGAAATGGAAAAGAACGTCATCAACGCGAGCAGGTCGCTCGAACGAAAGTCTAACACGACCGGGCGAGCGTGGGGAGAACGTCGAATCACGATCCCCCCACGCGGAAGCGAGCGTGATCTGAGGAAAATCGCCTGAGATACCCAAGGCAGCCGGAAGTGAGGAATCAAGAAGAATCAAGGAAAGAATCGAGGGACGAAAGAATCAAGAGGAGAATCAAGGAGGAGAATCAAGGGACAGAGCACTTTGCCGGGTGGTGTACGTGTATCTGCTTTGAGCCAGGCTGGAGCTGACCCATTTGGTTGATCCGGCGGCCGCGTGCGCCGGAGGTTTTCAAGGCATGACTCCCGTGTCCAACGAGATTGGTGCCTGAGTAGGGATGCTGGTAGACAATGCAAGCCGGACGAAACGCAGTCGAGCTCTGCAGAGGTGCCACTCGACAAGGGATCTCTCGGTCGCCAGCGTCTTCCTGCAAAAGCGGTGCGCCCATGGTGCCGACGGTCCTCGGCGGATTTCGGCGGATTTCCGTTCACCGAGGACTATTTTTCATCAAATCATTGGACACGGGAGACATGCCTTGAAAAACCTCGATCCTGGGGTCGGCGCACGCTTCCGTCGGATGAACCGAAAATTGTCTTCATCATCGCGATGCACGATATGCTTACACTCGCCATATCTCGAGCAGATCAAGAATCTTTGAAAAGTGGTCGTATTCGCATCAACCCGAAGCCGGGGATGAGCCGCCCCGAAAAGGTGTGTCCCCTTGCTCTGTTCCCCCTCACCTAATCGTCTACCGTGACGTGAAGACTACCTACGGCGAACGTCTTTTCACATGCAGCCCAGCAGAGCACCGCAGCCAATGATTGAAGCACGACTGACGCAATCCAGTAAACAGGTTGTGGGATGTTCTGGTTAAGAACAGTGCGATCAGCAAACAACAACCAAACCCCGATCGTTTCGATTACCACGGCACCCAAGAATGCAAGAAAGAACTGAACCGAGAACCATCGCAGCCACTTGGTTTTGAGCCCAGCGACGACTGTGATCGATACGACGGTTGGTATCAAAATAGCGATCGCGATCAAGAGTTTGAGCGTCACCGCGAGCGAAAACTGAATCTCGGTCTCGCTCAAATGACCGATCGCGATTCCGGAGGCAATCAGCAAAGGGCTGCGAACGGTTAGCCGTAGCCAGAACAACTTGGACTGTGACCAAACGATCTCCTTGAATGAGAATGGGAATTCGAGGCATTGGTTGAGATTGAAACTGATCGTGAACCAGGGCCAGATCGCCAGCCAAAGAATGACGATCACGCCGACCAAAAAAGGCGTCAGCGGCGTGGTTACAATCACCACCGTGGCGATCATCCAAACCAGTATCAACCGCAGACTCGTGTCGGCCCATCGCCCTGAATCGCTCCAAATGATGGATGAGGCGGTCAATTCTCGCTGCGATAGCATCCGATGGATGAGGGACCACAAACGTCCGGTTTGCTGCGAAAACCGATGCGTGCGGAACTCGCGAGCCAACGCCCCGGTGAGCTCCGTATCGGTTTCGACTACAAGTGGTTCGGGCTCGACGCCTGTTGGGTTCTCAAGCTCGATGCAGTGAAGATAGTGCTGCCAAAGAGCATGGGTGCTGGGGGTAATAAAGTAGGCGGCATTGCCGTTTTCGAAGAAGAATTCGTGGATACCAAACGCGTTCTGTAGACGGAGAAACGCTGACCATAACACGCCCGCTACTGCGATCGAGTATCCCGCCACCCCCAGCCAAAGGAGCCAGGTCGTCTCGGAACCGGATATCAGAACCGACAGTACACAGCCCGTCAGAGGCGTCACCATGAGCAGGATACGCCCGACCCGTCGCTGCGATTCGATCAAGCTGGCGTGGATCCCACATCCGTACGAAAAGGCAACTTGGAGACCGGCGAGTGAAATCGCTAATCGCCAGTCAATGGGATGCGGCGACTCGATGCCAATCATCAACCAACTGATCATCAACATGACGAAACCGAATGCCAGCACCCGAATCCGCCGCCGAAACAACCTTCTGAAGATGATTCGATCACTCATCGGTAAAGCTGCTAAATCGGCAACCACGGGGTCGGTTGATTGTGCATTTTTCAAATCCCATCGATTGTGGGTGAACCGTGTTAATAGCAACACCAACAGAAAGTGACTGCCCCACACGATAGGCAGTGGATCGTTGGAGGCGTTCGAAATCACATGGACTCCCCAGGCAAATGCGACGGCCAAAAAAACGATCGGCAACAGCTCGCCAATTACTCTCGTCAGCAGTGATAACAAGCGATGACCGATCACGACGACCTTTTCGCTGGCCGGCAGTTCACGGAACAGTTGCCTCCGCAGTTGCCATATCAATTTTCGCTTGGGCATTGGACTCACTTCACGATTTCAGCTTGCAGAAGGAGGTTCGTGAAATTGCTCGAAGATTTCTGCCAGAGTCGATGAGGTCGCCAATTGATGTTTCACCTCATCCAACGAGCCGGCGGCAAAGAGTTTTCCTTCGTGTAGGATGCAAACCATGTCCGAGAAGGATTCGACAATCTCGATAATCTGAGTCGAATAAAAAACGGTACGCCCGCCCTGCGTCGCTGCTCGGGCGTGACGTTTGAAAGCGGCGATCCCCAAGGGGTCCATCCCGGACGCGAACGGTTCGTCACAAATCCACAATTCTCGATCCAGTAAGATCAACGGCAACAATGCAGCCTTGTACCGCTGACCACGCGACAATTCCGAGGTCGGTTGGAACGCACATTGCCGAATTTGAAAGTCATCGAGTAATTGCAAAATACGTGGCTGGACCTCCGCCTCGTCTACATCGTAGGCACGCAGCACCATGGCGAGATGAGCGAGCGAGTCCCTTCCGGCGATCATCTTTGGCGAATCCGAAACGTAGTGAAGACGCTTTCTCAAATCGATTCGCCTGCGCGAAAAAAGGTGCTCGTCAAAACGAATCTCACCGCGATCGGCAACCGTCAGTCCCGCCAGACAGCGTAACAAGGTGCTCTTACCCGCTCCGTTGATTCCTAGCACGGCCACGAGCTTTCCGGCTGGGATCTCAAGATCGACCGCGTCGAGCACCGGTTTGCGAAAGTAGGCTTTTTGGAGTCCCTTGGTCTTAACCAGCATGGGAAATGTTCACTGGAGGAGAGAGTGGCAAACACAACACTCCCCTACCTTAACCGTAATTGCCCGCGTCAGTATCCCCCAGACTCACCGAAAGAAAGCGAAAGAAAGGGTTGATCCGGCGGCAGCGTGCGCCGGAGGTTTTCCAGGCATGACTGCAGTGTCCAACGAGATTGGTGCATGAGATATGGATGCTGGTCGACTGCGTAAGCCGGAACGAACGCAGTCGAGCTCTGCAGAGGTGCAACTCGACAAGGGATCTCTCGGTCGCCAGCGTCTCCCTGCAAAAGCGGTGCGTCAATGGTGCCGACGGTCCTCGGCGGATTTCGGCGGATTTCGATTCACCGAGGACGATTTTTCATCGAATCATTGGACACGGGAGACATGCCTTGAAAAACCTCGATCCCGGGGTCTCCGCACGCTTGCGTCGGATGAACCGAAATTACTCCGTGTCTCGAAAATAGGCCCGTCGCCTCGCAGCGACAACCAGGGACCAGCTCGATGCTCTCGTTCGCTGAGTATCTCGGGATCAATAAGTGACGCATTTCTAAACGTAGCTCAGGCTGCCAGCCTGTTTCTACTGAGTATCAGGCTGGCAGCCTGGACTACTTATTGCTCCCGCGATACGAAGGTCGTCGATACAATCCTTGGTCCCGGTATATTCGCTGGTCTCAAGGGTTTCCGCGATCGCCGCACGAATCGGATTGGGGTCAACGTAGGCGACACAAGCCAACAGGATGGCTTCATCGAGTGAACTTGGAAGCCGAAGCCCATCGGCAGAACCTCACGTAGGTGAGTCTCTCTGAGACACGCAGTCTTCAGCGTCTAAGAGAGACGCTGCTACGTGGTGACACCGAATTCACTGTGATGACCTGCTTAAAAAGACCTGCATCGTCAAATCGAGCGAGACGATCAGCGGGTTGATTCAAAATTCGGTGCATCGAATGCAATGCGTTCGAAGCCATCAAGCCAGCCTAACGCGTGACTTCATTCGGCGACGAGTTCGGCTGCGAGTTTCGCGAGCGGTGGCAGCGTGTCCTGTTCGACCTCGATCTGCGTTGCCGTCGCGAGGGCGAGTAACGCCGGCAGGTCGCCGTACTTGACCGCCCCAGGGACGAAATACGAATCCCGGTAATCCGTCAAATCGTCGAACCGGAACGCGGCGGTATCGAGCAGCATTTTTTCGATTCCCGTCTCCCCGCTGACCGCGAGCGCGGCTGCGGCGATCGGTTCGGCTCCGTTGCGTCCGTACAACGTGACCTCATGCGACGACCACGACGGCGACTGCATCCACGCGACCAATGTCATCACGTCATGCGTTCGCTGCACGAACAGGCTGGGGTTGTACGTGTACGTGTAACCGGCGTACTGCCGTGGGTTTTCGACGACACGCTGTTTCGAGCGACCGGCGTGCTCGGATTTCTCGGAATTCGAATTTTCGAGTTTCGATTCGCCTTGGCCGAACAAATCCGGTGCCACAATCGTGATCCCCATTTCTAAATACTCGGCTGCCTTGGCGTTCCATTTCCCCGCCTCATCGAGCAACGATGATTTCCCGTCGCCATCGATCCACAACACGACTTCATCGCGCCGTGTGTCGCTCGGCGGCAGGACCGTCACGACAGGGATCGCCTCGCCACGGGAAACCAATTGGATGATCTCTTGTCGGACGTCGAAGCCTTCGATCGTTTGTTGCCCCACGGTCGCCCGTTCGACTTCGCCGACCCGCGGCAGGTCACGCCCGATGATGGTTTGCCAAGCACGCCCGACGACGTTGCGAAACGGTTCGAGTGATTCGGTTTCGTCATTGAGCAATGCTGCGATCGCCTGTTCGGATTGTTGGTCGAGGTAGGCCGTGACGGATCGTTCGTGCTCGTCACCGCCGGCGGGTTGCGGGTGCTCGTCGGTCCAGATCGCAGACTCGGTTTGCGTCAGTTCCGGCCAGTCTTCTTCCACGACCGGTTCGGTGAGTCCGAGTTTCAAGTGTCGGTTGAACCACGAATACATTATCGCGCGGGAGACGTAATTGAAGTTATGCGGAAAGTGGGTGTAGTCGCGGCAGAGGACGTTATCGCGTTGGTTGTAGAGCGAATAGATTTGTTGCAATTGAGGATACCCGTCGGTCATCATTTCGATCGTCCAATCGTCGGCCGACGTCATCGCTTGCGGACGCGGTGCCATGAGCGCCGCGAGTTCCACGTTGCCGGTACCGATACGCAGCAGCGAGCAGTTCTCGCACGTGCATCCGCCTTGCATGGAAACGCTGACCATGCCGTTGGGGAACGAAACGACGGGCCGCTCATCGATCGCACCGAGCAGGATGGTTTGCGTCCCGCCGCCGCTGTTACCGGTCACGGCCAATCGCTCCGGGTCAACGTCGGGTAACTGTTCGAGGAAATCGAGCGATCGGATCGCGTTCCAGGTTTGCAAGCCCATGATCGATTGCAATCGCGACTCGGCCTGCACGGTGTAGAAACCCCAACGCCCGTCCGCCGCCGTTTTCCCATCGGCATAGGCGGGCTGCGGCTGGGCATAGCGATGGGCGTGATCGTAAGAAATCTGCTGGCTGTCGGCGTAACCGAGCATGTCGAAGATGAACACGACGCAGCCCATTCGTGCTAGCGCCGCACAACGAGCGAGTTTTGGTGAACGGCCCGAGTCCTCGAACCGCTCTTCCCCTCGAACGATCATCTCACGAACCTGTCTGACGCTGGCCTGTTGCAGTCGTCCGCCATGCCCGTGAGGGCACAACACGCCTGGGAACTTGCCGGGTTTGCTCGCTCCATCATCGCCCGCCGGACGGAACAGAAACCCGGTGACAAAGTGCCCAGGGATGCTCTCAAAATAGACCTTTTCAACCGTGAACCCGTCCCGTTTGACTTTGCCGTGAATGACCGGATTCAGCGGCGTGCGATCGGGCATCGGCCACAAACCGGTGGCAACCTTGACTCGCGTTCGGAGATCATCGGCACGGGACTCCCAGGCCGCGAGATCCGTCGGCGGGGTGAACGGGAAGTACCCGTTGAGATCCTTGAGCGGTTGCGCCCGAATGTCAGAAATCGGCGAGGAGGACGGAGCGACTCGCAGCAGTTGGGTAGGCGATTCGACCGGCGATTCGGCGTGACTCGACGTGGCGTGGCACGCTGCCAACAGCGTGGCAAAACAAATCAGCGAGAGGAGCGTGCGGCGGGCGGGCGTTTTCATGGCGGGAGTTCCGATCGAGGAAGGTGAGGTGGGTAGTCTTTATTGTAAACCAAATGACGAGTGAATTATCTCGCCGTCCGCCGCCAAATGAAACCGTCCAGAACGTAATGCGTGATTTGAGGCACAGCGAGCATCGGCGCGAGCCACATTTCCCAACTCCCCCGGCTCTGCGATGAAGTGCCGCCGGCGGTCTCGCCGGTGCTCTCACCCGCGAAGCTGGCCCACCCGAACAACCACTCATGCTCATGCCACAACCCGAAATCCCACAATAGTTCCTCCGCATACGCGAGCATCCAAATCGCACCGAGGAACAACGACAACCGGCCGGCGTTCGAACGCCACCGGCTCGGACGATCCTGCGATGAGTCCTGTTGCCACTCGCCGTTGGAATCCGACTGCGGTCGATGCCACCGGTACCAATAAATCAAAACCATGTAAGGGACACCGTGAATGATCACGTTGGTGACCGTGAACGCGTAATTCGAATTGAGCGAAATGATGCCGACGTACCAACACACCGCGGTCGTGATCACGACGAGATCCTTGCCCGGATTCCACGCCCCTTTCCTCACGCCTCGGGAAACCGCTCGGATCGCGTACGCCATCAACGCGGCCCAATAAACCGGCTGCAAAATCTCCGCCGCGATCGGCGGTAGCGTGAGAAAATCACCTTGGATAAACCAATCGAAATTCCGGGGCAAATGCGAGTGCCAATACACCAACGGATACACCGTCGCGAGATAAATCGCAGCCGCGTCGATCCACCATCCGAACCGTTCCTGGTCGTGCTCGCGAGCCCGATACAACGCGACCCAGCCGTATTGTTGACGGATGAAATGAAACACCGCGAGGTACGCCAACACGCTCCAAAACACCGTCACACTCTCGCTGTAAACCGCCATGCCCACGACCAGCGCGAGCAGCGGCGTCAACCCATAGAGCCACGGTCGACGACGCAGTTCGGACCCATCGAAATAGACGCGAAACCCGGTCGCATAAACATGGGCGACATCGATCAACAGAATCGCCGCCAACCAAGTCCAACGGGGTGTGTCGGAATGCAAGACACCCAACGCCGCACCGATCGGTAGCATCGCCAGAGCAACCAACGCACTGCCGCCGAACGCCAACAGATCGACCGTAGGCGAAAACAAAACAGGGAGACGGCGAGTCGAGGAATCGGTCGAGGAAGAGGAATCGGTCGAGGAAACGGGGGCAAGAGTCGACATCAAACCGGCGAATGGGTTGGAAAAGTAATTTGTCCCATGGTAGAGCCCAACACGCCCCAACGCGACCACCGCTTTCTGCGGTTTCCCTGTGGTGGTGGATTGCGAGGGAGTTTGCAAGAATGCTCAAAAATTCTCTTTCTTCGCTTCCCACGTTTTTCCGCCGCCAGGGTTCGCACCGCTTATGTCGCGTCGTTTGCTCGTTACCGCTGCTTTGCCCTACGCCAACGGTCCGATCCACATCGGGCATCTTGTCGAGTACGTCCAAACCGACATTTGGGTCCGTTTTCAAAAACTCCGTGGCAACCGATGTCTCTACATTTGTGCCGACGACACGCACGGCACGGCGATCATGATCCGGGCCCGCAAGGAGGGTCGTAGCGAACTCGAATTGATCGCCGAAATGAGCGAATCGCACCAACGTGATTTCGCCAGCTTCGGCGTCGAGTTCGACAATTACGGCAGCACACACAGCGACGAAAACCGCAAAATCTGTGGCGAGTTCTGGCAATCACTCCGCACCGCTGGTCTCGTTACCGAAAAGGATGTCGAGCAACTCTTCGATCCCGAAGCACAAACGTTCCTCGCCGATCGTTTCGTCCGTGGCACCTGTCCCAAATGTGGGTTGCCGGATCAGGCGGGCGACAATTGCACGTGCGGGCATACCTACAACCCGACCGATTTGATCAACCCGGTTAGCACGCTCAGTGGCGCCACGCCGGTTTTGAAAGAGGCCACGCACCTGTTCGTGCAATTGGAAAAAATGCACGCATTCCTCTCGAAATGGGTCGAGACGTCGGGCGCCTTGCAGAGCGAAACGGCGAACTATCTCAAAGGGCATTTTCTCGCGGAGGAGTTACGCGATTGGGACGTCAGCCGCCCGGCACCGTACTTCGGTTTCGAGATTCCGGACTCGCCCGGAAATTATTGGTACGTCTGGTTCGACGCACCGATCGGGTACATCGGCAGCACCCAGCAATGGTGCGAACGGCACGGCGAAAAACTCGACGATTGGTGGAAGAGCGACGCGTGCGAGGTCCACCATTTCATCGGCAAGGACATCACGTATTTCCACACGCTATTTTGGCCGGGGATGTTGCAGACGGCGGGTTACTCGTTGCCGACGAAGGTCCACATTCACGGGTTCCTCAACGTCAACGGCACGAAGATGTCCAAACGGGACGGGACGTTGGTCAAGGCGGAGACGTTTCACCAACATATCGATCCGGCGGCGCTGCGTTATTTCTACGCGTCGAAACTGTCGTCACGGGTCGAGGATCTCGATTTGTCGCTCACCGAATTTGTCGACAAAGTCAATTCGGATCTCGTCGGCAAGGTCGTCAATTTAGCCAGCCGGGTGGGCAAGTTCGCTCAACAAACCGGGTTGTCCGATGTCTATCCGGATGACGGCGGTTTGTTCGAACGGGCGGCCGCGCAAGGCGAGGCGATCGCGATGGCGTACGAACAATGCGAGTACTCCAAAGCGATGCGGATGATCATGGAACTCGCCGACGCGGCGAACCCGTTCGTCGAGCACGCCAAGCCCTGGGAGATGAAAAAGGACGCCGCTCGTGAAAACGAACTGCGCGACGTTTGCACGGTGGCGTTGAACCTGTTCCGCCAACTCACCGTCTATCTCGCACCCGTGCTGCCGTCGCTCGCCGAGGCCTGCGGACAACTCTTAGACGATCCCATTGTGTCGTGGGATCAAAGTCAAACGCCGTTGGTCGGTCGCGGTGTCAACAAATTCAAACGGATGATGGACCGAGTCCAACTAGAGGATTTAGAAAAGATGATCGAAGAAAGCAAAGAAGAAGCCGCCGCCGCCGAAGCTGACGTAACGCCCGCGAAGACGTTTCACGACAGTGATCAGCCGCTCAAGGATGAACCGCTCGCCGATGAAATCACGATCGATGAGTTCATGAAAATCGACTTGCGAGTCGCACGCGTGTTGTCGGCCGAACAGGTTCCTGAAGCGAACAAGTTATTGAAACTGACTCTCGGTCTCGGCGGTGATGAAACGCGGCAAGTGTTCGCGGGAATCAAAGCGGCCTACGATCCGGAAAAACTCGTCGGACGTCTCGTCGTGATGGTCGCTAACTTGCAACCACGCAAAATGCGCTTCGGCATGAGCGAAGGCATGGTCACCGCAGCCGGACCGGGTGGACCGGACGTGTTCATCCTCGGCATCGATGACGGTGCCTTGCCCGGGCAACGGGTTCACTGAGGGAGGTCGCTCCCTGCTCCAACGCGGTGAAGCATTTTTCTTGAGCCGTTTTAACGCTAGCGGCCTGCTGATTTCATCATTTTTACGCCAGCAATAATTAGCCGATGGGCGTTAGCCCCGGTTGCCGGTGTGGGAACCGGGGCTAACGCCCATCGGCTAACTCAATCAACAGCCCGCTAGTCAAGGTTTCGATGCTGGACGACACAACCGTGGCTAGCGCCAAAACGGCTCATTCGTCGGAATCCTCGACGTGAAAGTTGCTTTCTCGCATTTCCCGTGCCCGCGTCCGGTTCGGAGAACCGAGCGACAGTGTCGCTCCAACGACCCCATCACGAAACGCCGCCATGCCGAATCCGATCAACATTGCAATCGTCCACTGCCACTACGAACCCGGCGGCGTGACGGGTGTCGTGCAAAGCCATGTGGAGACGTTGCGTTCCGGGGGGGCAGATCAAACCGGGGCGGATCAGGAGACGTCGATTGGGAAGATCGTGTTGTTGTCCGGCAAACGGGTTTCCGGGATTCGTGAGCAAACATTGAAACTCGCCGACGTGATCCAGGTTCCCGAGTTGGATTACGATTCGGAGATTGGAAACGTAACCGAAACCGACACGCCGTCCCGGTCATCGCTGGCTCGTACCGCGGGGTTTCGCCGCGCCGCGACCGGGCATGCTTCGCTCGTGGCTCAACAGGTTTTCGAGACGCTCGATACGACGTTGCGGCAGGCCGGTTTGACACCCGACGACACGGTCATCCACTGGCATAACCATTCGTTGGGCAAGAACGCGGCGGCGCCGCTGGTGAGCTCTCATCTCGCGATGGCGGGTTGGCGGTTGCTGTTGCAAATCCACGATTTCGCCGAAGACCAACGGCCCGAGAACGTCGCTCATTTGATCCGGGAGACGGGCGTCAAACGACTGCCCACGCTCGATGCGATTTTGTATCCGGACCATCCGAACATCGCATTGGCGTGTTTGACATCCGGCGACGCCGAGGTGTTGCGTCGGTTCGGGATTGCCCGATCGCGAGTGGTGACGATCCCGAACAGTGTGCGATTGCCGGCGACCGAGATGACGTCGCGTGAGACAGCGATGAAAAAGGTGGCACAGGCGTTCGGTATCGATGAAGACTGCCGTTGGGTGCTGTATCCGATCCGAGGGATTCGGCGAAAGAACCTGGGCGAGTTTTTGTTGCTGTGTCAGTTGTTGCCGAGGGGTTTTGTCGGTGCGATCACCATTCGCCCGGACACGACCTTGGAGGCGGAATCCTATGACCGCTGGCGGGACGTGGCGACGCGTGAGGTTCCCAACGTGGTTTTCGATGCGGCCCATCATGACGACGTCTCGTTCGCCGATAATCTTTCGGCATGTCATTGTGTGTTGTCAACGAGCGTGGCCGAAGGGTTCGGGATGGCATTTTTAGAACCCTGGTTGGCGGGGCGAACCGTCGTGGCGAGAAACCTCCCCGGCGTGACGTCAGATTTTGCCGAGCAGGGCGTCCAACAACCGGGACTGTACGACGCGGTTTGGATTCCCGGTACAACGCAGTGGGTCGACGAGCGAAACCAGGAATGGGAAACCGCCCGCCAACAGGCTTGGTCGATGCTGCCCGAACCGATGCTGCCCGAACCGATGCGACCCGAACCAATGCCGCCTGAATCAGACGGAGTCGACCAGGATGAAGAAAACGAAGTTCAGTCTCAATCCCAATCTCCGTCCGATCGAATCGATTTCGCCCGGTTGACTCCATCGCGTCAAATCGAAGTGATTCGCCGGGTCGCGACCGACGTCGATTTCCGAACCCGAGTCGCCAAACTCAATGCGAAGTTACTCGCGTCGTTGAGCGCAGAACCCGATGAGGATTTGATCGAATCGAATCGCCGGACGATCGCGTCGGGGTACTGCGCCGCCGTCCAGCGAGCACAACTCACCGACGCGTATCGTTCGTTACTTGATAGACCTACAATGGGGAGCGAACTCGACAAGACGGGTTGCGATTCGGCAGTTCGGATGCTGGATCTCGTCGCGGAATCGCATCCGTTTTACCCCTGCCGTGTCGAAGATCCGATTGAAACCTAAAACGATCCCCTCAAAAAGAATTCACCATGAAAGCGTTATTGCTGACGGAATACAAAAAGATGCAGTTCACTGACGTGGACGAACCGGACGTCGGGCCCGACGACGTGTTAGTGCAAGTCGAGGCGTGCGGGATTTGCGGCAGCGATATCCACGGTTACGACGGCAGCACGGGCCGACGGATTCCACCCTTGGTGATGGGTCACGAGGCCGCCGGAGTGGTCGTCGCTACTGGCGCCAACGTGACCGATCTGCCCGACGGAACCCGCGTGACGTTCGATTCGATGGTGTCGTGCGGGCAATGTCATTTTTGCCGGGCAGGGCAACAGAACCTTTGTGACAATCGCATGGTGCTCGGTGTTTCCTGTGGCGAGTACCGGCGTGACGGCGCGTTCGCCGAACGCATTTCGGTACCACGGCGGATCGTTTACAAATTGCCCGAGACGTTGCCGTTTGAGCACGCCGCGTTGGTCGAGGCGGTCAGTGTGGCCGTTCATGCCGCCTCCGTAACGCCGATCCGATTGGGCGACACGGCGGTGATTGTGGGCGCGGGCATGATCGGATTGCTGACCTTGCAAGCCGCCCGGGCAGCCGGCGCGACTCGCATCATCGCGGTCGATTTGAACGACAAACGACTCGCCGCCGCTCAGACATTGGGAGCGACGGACGTTCTTCGCGGCGACCAAGTCGACGTGCCGGCGGCGATTCGCGAAATGACGCAGGGACGTGGCGCCGACGTCGCATTCGAAGTCGTGGGCGCGACGCCGACGGTCAAGACCGCGATCGAATCGGTTCGCAAAGGCGGCGCCGTGACACTCGTCGGGAACGTCTCACCGACCATCGAACTGCCGTTGCAATCGGTCGTCACGCGTGAGATTCGATTGCAAGGAACGTGCGGCTGCAACGGTGAATACCCGCAGTGCATCGACTTGATGAACCGCGGCGTGATCAACGTCGAGCCGTTGATCACGGCCAAAATCTCACTCGCCGACGGCCCGCAGTGGTTTGAGCGGTTGCACGCCGGAGACCCGGATCAAATGAAAGTCGTGATCTGCCCGAATGGGCTGTGAACCTCAATGATTCGCCTCGCGTTGATTGTGGTTCCCCAGGACTTCCTCGCACGACAGACGTGTTTTCATTGTCGAGGCAGAAACGGTTGCACTCTGGTTTTCTTTCAATCACTCGATCCGACATGCTTTTTCAAACACCCAAGGCATCCAATCAGGCGAACTTGAAACTTTCTAAACCTCGCTGGAAATTCATCGAGCCCGACCTGTTTCGCTGGACACAGCCTTTCAAAGACATGCTGCTAATGAGCACCGGAAAAGAATCTGCTTACACGCGGATTTGTGAAACGTTGCAGTATGGCGATGGTGACGCCGCTTGGGTGACCTCTCTCGATCCCGTGCTGGTCGCCGCCTACTCTGGAGAACTTGATGCCGTTGTCCTGTTGAAGGCCTCGCCGTCATGGCCGGGCGTTTCTCAATCGAAACGCGGACAACGTCTCCTGACTGTCAACATGTACCCGCTATCCAAAACACGGACCCACGAATTCCGTTAGGTGAGAACCATCTCAATCGATTCCAAAACTTCTTTCCGCTGATCGCGGAATTGGTTTGCGAAGAGAATCAGAAGGTGCAGACACTCACCGAAAACGTCCCGGACTGGGCATGGCAACGATCGCTGCACCACGCCAAACTCGCAATGTCGGTGGAGCAAAAACACGTTCGAGACGGTCGACCGTCGGCGTCTGTCAACGCTGAGGTTTGAAACCGAACCCTGCTTACGCGTTTTGGTAGGCGTCACGAAGATCGCGAACTCGGTCGTGTCCGGCCTTGACCGATCGATACTGCTCGGTCAGCAGATCGTTCATCGCGCTGCCTGCGGTTTCCTTCAACACGTCTTCGTAGGCGGCCTTGATGTGGTCTTCGCCGCGTTCGGCTTCGATCAAAATCACGTGTGGATCGCCGCCGTTGATTTTGCTGCGAATGTTGATCCAAATGCGATGCGTTTTGGCCGCCACGCTGCCGTCGTCCTCGGCTTCCTCACCGTTGAACTCGACGAACTTCTGTAACTCGGTCGCCATGGCCGAGCGTTGGTCGCCGAGTTCGCTGAAAAGGGTTTTGAGCTTCGCATCGTCGATCTCTTCGGCCGACTCATGGAACCCGTTGTAGGAATCGATGTTAACACGAATCAGCTTTTGCAATTTCGCGATGGTGGTTTCGTTCAAGTCGGTTTTGGTTTCATGATTCATGGTTGATCTCCGTGACAGTGATTGTTCAGTAGGGGCACCGATTCATTCGCCGTGCGAGGAATAATGAAAGGCAAACAGCGTGCCAGCAACGCGGCGGTTCGGCGGTCCGGAGGCGGATTCAAGGGTGTTGACGGTTGCCGAGCGGTTAAAGTGCAGATCCGAAACACTCTCTTAAGGGCGTTGGCACGGACCAACGAAAACCGCATGAATTGGCTGAAACAACTGCAACAGAAGTGGGACGATTGGTGCGGCGATCGTGAGATGGAAACTTCGATCCGGACGCATCTCTCGCGAAACGGTTATTTTGGAAAAACCGCAAAATTCCGAGCCGTGAGATTGGTCGCGGTTCAGCGTCCAGGTTGGTTGCAAATCTATCGGTTCGAAGCCGAGGCACGAGTCGATCCGGATGGCGGGAAATCGATTGCCAGTGAACCAGCGAGCGCCGAATCCGAAACCACCGCGGACCGGAAATACCATCAATTGTTTGGTTTAGTTCGCGAGGATCACCGGCAGAACGTGAGCAACGTGCGGGTTTTCGAGAGCGAATCGCAACGCAAGGAGTTGTTCGATCGGTGGAGCGAGGGGCTCGTTTGTTTACGGGGAGCCAAAGGGCTGGTTAGTTCGTAGACTATCTCTCAGAAAATGGTTCCAAGTTAGAAAATGGTTGCCCCGCACTTCCCTCCAATCGAATCCCACCAAAATGCAGAAACTCCGCACCCCCCTCTCGGCGATCCTCCTCTCCTCCATCCTGTTCGGGCTGATCGCTGTTCCCGCTCCGACGTTCGCCCAAGAAAAATCGGTCGGGACGGCGGCGACAGCAGAGGCAGATGAGACGCCGACCAACGAAACCGATCTGCTCTCGTCGACGCGTCGTTTGACGTTCGAAGGACGACGGGCAGGCGAGGGATATTTTAATAGCGACGGGACGAAGATGGTGTTCCAAAGCGAACGCGATCCGGCCAACCCGTTTTATCAAATCTATGTCAGTGATCTGGAGACCGGCGACATCCGCCGGGTCAGCCCCGGTTTCGGCAAAACGACCTGCGGTTGGATTCACCCCGACGGCGAACGCGTGCTGTTCGCGAGTACCCATCAAGACGAACAGGCGGTCGCGAAACAGAAGGAAGAAATCTCGCTGCGTGAATCCGGTGAACAGCGGCGGTACAGTTGGGATTACGATCCGAACTACGAACTCTACGCCGCCAACCTCGATCAAATCCGCGACGGGACGACCGACGGTCTCACGCGTTTAACCAACGCGGAAGGTTACGACGCCGAAGGCAATTACAGCCCCGACGGGACGCAGATCGTGTTCGCATCGAACCGGGAAGCGTACTCGCGAGACATGTCGCCGGTCGAGCAGGAACGTTTTGATCTCGATCCGGCGTTCATGGTCGATTTGTATTTGATGAACGCGGACGGTTCGCCACTGGAGGACGGCACCCGTGTGCGTCGCTTGACGAGCGAACCGGGTTACGACGGCGGCCCGTTTTTCTCGCCCGATGGGAAACGAATTTGTTGGCGTCGCTTCACCCCCGATGGAGCGACCGCTGAGATCTTCACGATGAGCGTCGACGGCAGCGATGTGCGTCGCTTGACGAGTCTCGGGGCGATGAGTTGGGCTCCGTTCTATCACCCCAGCGGCGACTACCTGATCTTCACGACGAACCAACACGGGTTTGCGAATTTTGAGTTGTATCTCGTTCGCGCCGATGGCGAAGGTGACCCGGTGCGGGTGACGACGACGGACGGTTTCGACGGGTTGCCCGTGTTCCTGCCCGATGGCGATCGTTTGTCGTGGACGAGCAACCGGGTGATCAACGTCGACGGCACGTTGGCGATGGAGGCGGGTAAACCGAAGCAAGGCACGTCGCAAATTTTCCTTGCTGATTTCAATGACACGACAGCACGCGAGATGCTCGGGTTGAACGACGCGGGGGACACCGTTGACGCGAGTGATGACATTGAACTCGCTCGCGAGAGTATCCGCTCGACGGCACCGGAGTATCGCCCGACCGACGTGATGCGTCACGTTGACTACCTCACTCGTGTCGAACTCGCCGGGCGGATGACCGGTACCGAAGGCGAGCGCAAGGCGACCGCGTACGTGGCCGCCTATTTGGAAAGTCTCGGGTTTGTTCCCGCCGGTGAGAACGGTTCGTTTTTTCAAACGTTTGAATTTCCCGCCGGCTCGACGCTTGATGAATCCAACGCCGTGACCGTGCAATTGGGTGACCAAGCCGGAACGACGTTGGAACTTGGTTCGCAGTGGACGCCGCTTTCGTTTTCGCAAACCGGTGAAATCGAACCGGCTGAAATCGTCTTCGCTGGTTACGGGTTGCAAATCCAAGGCACTGACGACCACGAACAATACGACAGCTACATTCACCTCGATGTGTTAGACAAATGGGTGATGGTGCTGCGTGACGTGCCTCAAGACATCACGCCGGAAACACGCCAATGGATGGCTCGCTATGGTTCCCCACGACGCAAGGCGACGACCGCGCGTGACCTCGGGGCCAAGGGCATTCTGTTTGTTTCCGGACCGACCAGTAAAGTCAAACGGGAGTTGATTCGGTTCGATGCGAGCGCGTCGCAAGCCGAAGTCAGCATCGCGGCGATTTCGATCGACAATGAAACGGCGTCCAAGATGATCGACCAGAGCGGTGAGGACCTCGGCAAATTGCAAAAGGCGATCGATGACGGTTCTCTCGCGATGGGGTTCGCGGTCAAGGGCGTGACGCTCGGTGCGAACATCCAGGTCAATCGCCAAACCGGCACCGGACGCAACGTGATCGCTCGGTTACCCGCGAGCGTTGATGAGCCTGAGAAGACGGCCTATCCGGTTGTGATGGTCGGTGCCCACATCGATCACCTCGGCCGTGGCGGCAGCAGCAATTCGCTCGCCCGCGATGACGAGGACGGACAGATTCACTTTGGTGCCGATGACAACGCCAGCGGTGTGGCGTCGATGTTGGAGATCGCGCAAGCGGTCGCGTCGGATCGCCGCTCGGGCAAACTCGCGATGAAACATGACTTGATGATCGCAGCGTGGAGCGGTGAGGAACTCGGATTGTTCGGTTCGCAAGCGTTCATGGAGCATTTCGCCGAATTGTATCCCGACGCACCCGAAGCCGTCGTTGATGAACAGGCCGCCGCGATGGCGAGTGCGCACGGGATGACGCCCGATGCGGCGTCGTTGTCGCCCGCGATCGGCGTGTATTTGAATTTGGACATGGTCGGACGTTTGGACGAGAAACTGATTGTGCAAGGGATCGGCTCGTCGCCCGGTTTTGAAGGCGAGGTCGGACGTCGTAACGTGCCGGTCGGGTTGCCGTTGCAACTCGATCGCGCGAGCACGGGATTGCCCACCGACGCGTCCGCATTCGTCTCTCGTGGCGTGCCGATTTTGTCGGCGTTCACGGGAGCGCACGAGGACTACCACACGCCCCGCGACACGGCCGAGAAACTGAATTACGACGCGACCGCGAAAATTGCCAGATTGTTCGGGCTGCTCGTTCGCGGGTTCGTCACGAGCGATGAGATGCCGGTGTTCGAACTCAACGAAGGCGAGTCGGGGAAGGAACCGATGCGTGCGGTGCTGCGTGCTTATCTCGGCACGATTCCCGATTACGGGGCCGGCGAGGTGAAAGGCCAACGGCTCAGCGGCGTGACCGCCGGGGCACCGGCGGCCGAAGCCGGCATGCGTTCCGGCGACGTGGTCGTGCGGGTGGCAGGTCGACTCGTCGAGGACATCAACGACTACACTTACGCGATCGAAGCGTTGAAGATCGGTGAAACGATCACGATCGAAGTCGTTCGCGATGGCGAAACGTTGAAACTCGAAGTCACCCCAGGGTCAAGAGACTGAATTTGTCGCAAACCAACCGCCGCGACAACGCCAGCGCGATGTGGCAGGCTGCTGCCTAAGATGACCAGCCTACCCATCAACCTGAATGACTTACTGCGTCAACGCACGGTCGAATCCGCACGGATTGAGTATTAAGCCGGCTGGAATCCAGCCGCGACCATGCGGACGCTGTGCGCCTTTGCCAACGATGAACCGAAACGATTCATCAAGGGTTCCCAAATTGATGTCGTCATCTTCCCAGACGATCTTGGCGGTGATGAGATCGTAGAGAAAATTTTCGATGGGCCGCTGCATCGCCAGATTACACGGGCGCTGCAATATATTCAGGATGCGGTGAACGTCGAAAAGGTATTCAAGCGAGACTACCAGCGGCAAGCCGATCGGATGTTCAACTATCCGCTGGGCGGGATCGAAGAAGCCCTTTTCAACGCCGTCTAAGCAGGTTCGGGAAAGTGTTTCGGTGTGTTAGCCGTTTTGGCGTTAGCCACGGTTTTCACGTTGAACCGGGGCTAACGCCCAAACGGCGAATGGGGTTCGACGCAATCAATTACCCGAACCGGCTTATCACCGCAGCTGCGAACTGCGCGAACTGGTCGAAGTTCGAGTGCGGCCCCATCGTATCGAGATTCTCAGTTACCCCGGCCCTGATCGCTCGATCCGTGATGTCGACCTCATTGAAGGCCCAATGCGGGCCCGTCGCTAACGCAACCGCCGGATCGGTGAACTCCTCAAAGAACTTGATATGACTGAGGGACGCGGCACCGGCATCCCCAAGATCAAGAAGATGTTGGCCTTCAATGGGTCGCCACCGGCCACCTTTTCCACCGATGACGACCGCACTCATTTTCTGGTCACTTTCCCGATTCACGAACAATTCGAGGGAGATGAAATCAAGGGAAATGTTGGATCAGGTGGTGAGATTCATGGTGACACTTACACGTTTGACCTGACAGATCGCAGAATCCTGGCGTTTTTGTCGGATTCGCCCAAATCCAGGTCTGAAATCGCGTCAGAAATGAAGGTTAGTCTCAGGGGCAGAGCAGTAAATCGGATGTTGGAAAGACTTCAGGAGTGGGGGCTTATCGAAATGACGCTGCCAGAGAAACCCAGCAGCCGCAATCAAAAATACTGCACGATTTCAACCACAAACGAACAATTGACGGACTCGTATTGAACAGATCCGCAACACCATCAGCATCTACCAGCTCCACCCAGAACTCGTTTGGCCCATGCTGGCACATGCCGCAAACTTTACCTTTCTGACTTCAAACTTCGCCACCAGATCCACGACCTCCGATATCGTCGCGAAGCTCGGGTCGCCGGGCGACTCGTCGGGGGATATCAACGACTATACTTATGCGAGTGAAGCGTTGAGGGTCAATAAAACCATTGCGATCGAGGTCGTTCGCGCTGGCGAGACGTGGAAACTCGAAGTCACCCGGGGGGCAAGAAACTGAACATAAACAAAACGATGACCGGTGGTGGCGTCTCTCGGCTCTGCGAGCCGAACGCGGGCGTTCCGTCCGCTTTCGGTTCGGAGAACCGAGCGATATTGGTTTTGGTGACGTTGTTGGTTTGCTGGCTGAGCTTGGCATTGCGGTGCGGTGCGGATGAAGTCGGCGTCGCGCCGGGTGCGGAAACCGCTCAGACGTTGCGGATGTCGGATTTGCCGGAGCCGCCTGCGGAGTTGCGGGCGTTTTTGACGCGGGGCAAGGTCACGTTTCTCATCGGAGGCGAGCGGCCTTCGGTGACCGATCCGGGCCGGTCGACGGGTGCGAAGCTGGGCGATTTCGATGCGGAATCCCAGTTCCGGTTGAGCTATTCGTTCCAAAGTCGCAGTGAATGGCGGTGGGCGAATCGCTCGGGCGCCCGACGTTTGAATATCACGATGCGCTTCGAGCGATTAAAACTCGACGTGCGGCACCGGGTTTGGTTGAAAGAGATGCCGCCGCGAGACTCGTTTTGGGATTCGCCTCTGGTTCGGCACGAAATCGACCACGTCCGTTTATCGAGCGACCCGCGATTGACGGCGATTTTTGTGAAAGCGATCGACCAGCACGAGCGACTCGAATTGACTCGGGAGGAAAGTGTGCCGTTGATCTCGCTGGCAACGCGGCGCATGTCGAGCGGGGGGCGTGGCCGTTCGTTCTTGGGTCATTTGACCGGTGACGACGCTCAGCCGCTGCTCGACGCGGTGGTGAAGCAGGAATTCGACCAGATCGTGGAACTCATTGAAATCCGTTACCGCGAACTCGACCGACAAACTCAGCACGGGCGCGACCCAATCCCAGAAGAAAGCCCCCTCCGCGAGTGGCTGGAACCATGATTGGAGGACAATTGTCTCCGTTCGTCCCCGCAGCCGACAGACGTCAATTCAAATAAGTGTGGCAGTTGCAAACCGCAGGCAGTCTTCCAGACTTTCAGTGCGCTCGGGGGAGCCACTAATGGGCGTAGACAAACACAGATGAAATCGCCGTATTTTGCCTTGAACTGGATACTTCGTCGAGCAAATCACATGGTTGGTTTGTTTTATCGGTGACCCTCTGCGTTGATCTGTGGTTCAAAACATCTCCCTGACAGCTACTTCCATTATTCAATCGACGTTCCAAGGCTGCGTGTCCCCATCCTCACGACGAAACTTCGAGGCCTTGGCGGGGTTGCAACTGTCGTCGATTTCGAAGGTCGGATCTTCGAGAGCCCGGATGATGATTTCCCGCTAGTGAAATCGCACTTATCGACTAAAATGAACAGCCCCCACGCGAAAATTCTTCTCTTATCTTTTCTCGAAAAGCTCGCTCGCGCAATGCCTTTTTTTGTCACGAATCACCGCTCTGCCGCCAAATTGATGGCGATTGTTCTGCTCTCCGCCGCGCACACGATGTGGGGCTCCGCTGCGATCGCTCAAACCCCTGACGATTCGGCTGTCGAAACCAGTGCCGAGATCACGGCTGAAACGGCGGTACCGCCAACCCCCGTTGTCGAGAGTGAGCAAACCGAGCCCGAAATGGCGACCGCCCTAGCCGAACCCGCTCCGCTGCCCGCCGCCCCGGTCGATGCGTTACCTGCGACCCCGCCCACCCCGCCCACTCCAACGGCCACCTCGCCCTCCGAAGACGGGTTACGCTTCAATTTTTCAGGCGCCAGTTGGGGCGACGTGCTGCAATGGTTCGCCGAGCAAGCGGATTTGTCGTTGCAGGTTGACCTAATGCCCGCAGGGACCGTGAATTTCACGGACCCGAATAAACTCTACACCACTTCCGAAGGACTCGACCTGATCAACCGGCTGTTGCTCGATCGCGGGTGGGCGGTCGTGCGGCGGGGGCGGATGTTGTTTTTAGTCGATCTGGAAGCCGACAATGCGGAAAAATTGATCAGCGAAATCGCCGAGCTCGTCACGCCGGAATCGTTTGCCGAGCGGGGTAACAGCGACATCGTTCGTTGTGTGTTCCCACTCGGTGCGATTTCCCCCGACCAGGCCAAGGAAGAATTGTCACAGGTCATCGGTCCGTGGGGCCGGATCAGTGTGCTCGCCGGTTCCCGCCAAGTCATCGTGACGGAAACGGTCGGCAAGCTTCGGGTGATCGATGAGGTGTTGCGAGCGGCCACGAAAGCCCAATCCAACGTGATCGAAATCACCCTGAAACATCGGGCCGCCGAAGAGGTACTCGAAATCGCTCGCCCGTTGATCGGATTGGAATCGGGCTCGAACTCCAGCGACGACATCCGTTTGTCCGTGTCAATATTCGGTGACCGGATTTTCGCGACTGGGACGCAGTCCAAGGTGGATTTACTGTCCAGCGTGATCGAGAAGGCCGACCGGGCGATGCCGGGGGAAGAGGCTGCGGCGGATGAAAAAGTGATCGTCCCGACACTGCAAACCCACCCCGTCACGTCAGCCGAATTGCAGACCGTTTACGACGTGTTGCAAACGTTGATCGCGGGCACTCCCGAGGCGCGTTTGGCGATCGATACCAACCGTGGGGCCATTATCGCGTTCGGGCGTCCCGAGACACAAAGAACCATCGCCGCCACGATCGCCGAACTCGAAGGCAGCGGACGCGATTTCACGATCATCGATCTGAAACGGCTCGAACCGGCACAAGCCCTGCTCACCATCAATAAATTCTTCGGCGTCGGCGAAGGTGGTTCGGGCAACGGGCCGGTCGTCGACGGTGACCCGGTGACAGGGCGGTTGTGGGTCCGGGGGACGCCCGAGCAGATCGTGCAAGTCAAACGGTTGATCGACGAACTCGAAAACGATCCGCTCGCCGGCGGTCTCGGTGAGAACGTTCGCATCCTGCCGTTTACCGGATCCTCGGCGATCGACACGATGCGTCAAGTTGAAACGTTGTGGCCGTTGACAGGCCGCAAAAATCGCATCCGAATGATCACGCCTTCGGTTCCCGAGGAACGTGACTCACCCCGTGACTCACCCCGCAGCGAGCGAGAATCGTCCGTACCGGCATCGGAAAACCGAGCGAGTCCAGCCGGTGATACCAGCGCCGCGTTGCCCGGCGAACTGCACACACTCGTTTGGCAGAACACCGCACCGCTTTCCGCCAACCCGAGCGAGGTGGGGCAACCCTCCTCTGCACCGGAGGAAGCACCCGCTCTCGAAACCGACCCCGACTATACCGGCGATGACATCATCATTCAGATGACGAGTGCGGGGTTGGTGATCGCGTCGCGTGACTCCAACGCGTTGGATTTAATCGAGCAACTCGTCAATTCTTTGGGCAGCGAATCGACCGACGCTTCGGAATTGCCGACCATTTTTTGGTTGCGATACATCAAAGCCGACGTGGCGGCGGAGCTCGTCGCGGGCGTTTTAGGCGGTGCCGACGCGAGCGGTTCGGCGGGGACGTTGACCGAGTCGGTGATGGGCGGGCTCGGTGGCGGCATGCTGGGCGGTTTGCTCGGCATGGGTGGCGGCGGTGGCGGCGGCGATGATTCGGAAGCGAAAACGGTACTGACGAGTCGCGGCAGTGTGAACATTGTGCCTGACAATCGGCTCAACGCGTTGATCGTCCAGGCTCCCCGCGTTGACCTCGACTTCATTCGCACGGTGTTGGAGGAAATCGATCGGCAAGAAAGCCCCGAGGTGATCCAAACGATCGCCCGCCCGGAATTGATCCCGGTCGTTTACCAGGACGCCGCCTCGGTTGCGAAAATCGTGACAGCGGTATTTGCGGACAAAATGAAAGACTCCAAAGAAGGCGGCGGTGAGGGACGCGGCGGTCAACCGAGTCCGCAGGAATTGATCGCGGCCCTGCGTGGCGGCAAGGGCGGTGCCGGCGGCAACGCAACACCCAAGAGCGAAGCGACCAAGATCATTGTGGCCGTGGACGAACGTAGCAACTCGCTCGTCGTGACGGCGACGCCGCAGGATCTGCAAGCGGTTCGTGACCTCGTCGAAACACTCGACCAACAGGGACTCGAATCCGAACAACGTGTCGAAGTCATCGCGATGGGCGGATCCGTCCGCCCGGAAATTATGTTGCGGGCGCTGCAATCGGTGACTGGCAAAACCCCCACGACGGCAGCGCGATCCTCGCCGGGATCCTCGCCATCGAGTGGTTCAACGAGCCCTTCATCGGGTTCCACGCCGGGCGGGTCGTCGCCGAGTTCGGCTGAAGAAATTCAACGCCGAATCGATTTTTTCCGTTCGCGTTTCGGAGGCGGTGACAGCGGTGGCAGTGCCGGTGGCGGCCCGAGTGGTCGTGGCGGGGGCGGCGGCGGGGGTGGCGGGACCAGCGGACGAGGAGGACGCGGAAGATGATTATGCACGCAGCAGAAATTTTGCGACGGCGGGGGCTACTCTCACCGCAACAACTCGAATCCAGTCGCAACGGAGACCCCTCGTCAATCGTCGACAATGCGGTCTCGCTCGGATACGTTTCCGCTCGGGATGCGCTGACGGCGATCGCGGATGAAGTCGGTTTGGATTTCGTCGATTTGCGGACTGCCGAGATCGACCTGTCCGCCCTCGAAGGTTTTCCGCAAAAACTGATTTATCGCCACGCGTTGTTTCCGATCGGTTGGGCCGACGGAGGTTTGCGAGTCGCGACAGCAGACCCGTTCGATCTGTACCCGCTCGACGAAGCCTGCGCGGCGAGCGGCAAGACGATCACACCGGTGCTCGCCGAACGTGCCGAGATCAACCGGCTCGTGAAGAAACATCTCGGCGTCGGCAGCGAAACGATCGAGGGACTCGTCGCAGCCGCCGGTGACGAAGAAATCGAATTGCTCGAGAGCATCGAGACCGACGGCAGCGAACTCAGCGAACAGGCTCAGGAAGCCTCCGTGGTTCGACTCGTCAACGAGATTTTGACCGAGGCGGTCGACTCGCGTGCCTCGGACATTCACATCGAATCGCAATCCGATGGGCTCGTCGTGCGATATCGGATCGACGGGATTCTGCACCCGCAACCCGTGCCGCCGGAGATCAACCGGTTCCAAGCAGCGATCATCAGCCGTTTGAAAATCATGTCGCGATTGAACATCGCCGAAAAACGTTTGCCGCAGGACGGACGTATCCGCCTCCGTGTTCACGGTCGCGAGGTCGACATCCGGTTGAGCGTGATCCCGATGATTCACGGCGAGGGGCTCGTCATGCGGGTGCTCGATAAATCCTCGATGGTGTTCGACCTGAAAGGGTTGGGCATGTCCGATGCGATCTATGATCGTTTCAAACATTTGATCCGGATGCCGCACGGAATCGTGTTGGTGACGGGGCCGACCGGTAGCGGAAAAACGACGACGTTGTACAGCAGTTTGTTGGAGATTCGCAGTCCTGAGAACAAGATCATCACGACGGAAGATCCGGTCGAGTATCAGCTCGACGGGATCAATCAAATTCAAGTCCACGCGAAGATCGGTTTGACGTTCGCCGCCTCACTGCGGAGTATTCTGCGTCACGACCCGGACATTGTTCTCGTCGGTGAAATTCGGGATTTGGAAACGGCGGAGAACGCGACCCAGGCATCGCTCACCGGACACCTGGTGTTCAGCACGCTGCACACCAACGATGCCGCAGGCGCGTTCACGCGGATGGTCGACATGGGTGTCGAACCGTTCCTGGTCGCCGGTACGATCGAGGCGGTGATGGCGCAGCGGTTGTTGCGTCGGTTGTGCCCGCATTGCAAAGAGGCTTACGAAGCGGACGAGTCCGAATTGCCGAAGGATTTCCCACTCGATGAACTCGGCGACCGGCCGCTGTATCGCTCGGTCGGCTGTCGCGAATGCCGAAATGTGGGATACTCGGGACGTCTCGGGATCTATGAGCTTTTAGTTTCAACCGAAGCGATTCGGGAACTCGCCCAAAATCGTGCCAGCAGTTGGGATATTCGCCGTGTTGCCGTTAGCGAAGGGATGCGGACGCTTCGTATGGATGCTTGGGACAAGGCCGTTGTCGGTGTTTCGAGTATTGACGAGGTGTTGCGGGTGACGAAGGGCGAAGCTCTTTAGGGGCGGTTGGCTATTGGCGGTTGGCTATTGGCTATTGGCTATTGGCGGTTGGCTTTTGGCGGTTGGCTATTGGCTTTTTTTAAGACCCTTTCATCGAGTTTGCAGTTTTACTTACAACCGTGGCGAATGGGCTGTTGATGGAAGCATTTTGACGCCATCGGATAACTAAATCAACAGCCCACTAGCGGGCTCATGATTGAATCGTTTTCGATAAGTAAGTGTGACTATCATCACCCGACGCGTTAGCGAGGGATGCAACCGGGTACCTCGCTCACGCGTCGGGTTACTCAATCAACCGTGGCTAGCGTTAAAACGGCTCCTTTCCTCCATTTTTAATTCTGAATCCGTGTCTGACTTTCACTACTCCGCTCGCGACCTGACTGGGAAAATGGTTACCGGGACCATTGAGGCGGGAAATTCTCGCGAGGCCTCGGCGTTGTTGTCGGTCAAGGATCTTTTCCCGACCAAGATCACCGAACAAACCGGTGGTGGGATCAAGATTTTCCGCGGGGGCAAGAAAAAGGTCAAAGGGCAGACGATGGCTGTGTTTTACGGCCAACTCGCCTCGTTACTCCGCTCGGGCGTGCCGATGATCCGCTCGCTCACCCTACTCGGGAACCAATCCGGTGCACCGGTGCTCGCGGAGGTCATGAACGAAGTCAAAACGCGGGTCGAGGACGGTGAGACGCTGGGCGACGCGATGGCTCGCTATCCCGGTGTGTTCAGTGACATGGGCATCAATATGGTCCGCGCCGGTACCGAGGGCGGGTTTCTCGAAGACGCCCTGGATCGGGTGAGCGTGTTCACAGAATTGCAAGAGGATTTGAAAGGACGCACCGTCAGTGCGATGGCGTACCCGACGTTCCTGTTCCTCGTCGGCACGGTCGTCGTTTCCGGATTGTTGGTTTTCTTTGTACCGAAATTCGACATGCTGTTTGACCGATTGCGGAAGAAAGGCGAGATGCCCGCGATGACGGAATGGTTGCTCACGTTCAGCCATTTCCTGCAAGACTACGGATGGTTGATTTTGATCGCGGGATTCGCCGGCATCGTTGCGATTCGAATGCACTTGCAATCCGATACAGGGAAAGACCGGGCCGACCGTTGGAAGCTGAAGATTCCGGTGCTCGGCGACATTCTGATGAACCTCTCGGTCGCCCGGTTTTGCCGCGTGCTGGGAACGTTGTTGGGCAATGGTGTGCCGATTTTGAGATCGCTCGACATCAGCCGCAGTGCGACGGGGAACCGATTGTTGAGTCAATCGATCGGCGACGCGACGGACAACATTCGCGCCGGCGAGAGTCTGGCCAAACCGCTCGGTGATTCGGGTTACTTTCCGATGGCGGTCGTCGAAATGATCCGCGTCGGTGAGGAGAGCAACTCGCTAGACCGTGTGCTGCCCGAGATTGCCGATTCGTTAGAGAAACGCACGTTCCGTCGTCTGGATTTGTTCGTTCGTTTGCTCGAACCGATCATGCTGCTGGTTATGGCGATCATGGTGCTCGCCGTCGTGCTGGCGCTGCTCGTGCCGGTGCTCAAGAGCAGCACGACGTTGTAGGGTGGGCTGCTAGCGGTACGTTAGCCTTTCGAGGCTGAACATTCGTGCGTGTCAGTCTGGAAAGCCTGACGTACGGACGGGGGCAATTCAGTTCGGGTTCATCTTCTTACGTGCCCGGTGCAACAGCGGCCCGATCGAGTTTTCGCTGACGCCGACGACTTGGCTGATCTCTTGATACGATTTGCCTTCGAGGTGATACATGCGGATCACGTTGGCTTCTCGTGGATCGAGCCGGGTCATCAAAAACTGAACTTCCTCGACGTTTTCGATTCGTTGGATCTCGGCATCGCCGTTGACGGCGGTATGTCCGTTGGTGACGGCGTGGTTGGCAGCCGGGGAGGCGGCGACGATGTTCGCTCGCTGGATTTGTTGCAACCGTCGGACGACGACGCGTCGAGCGACGACGGTCAGGTAGGTTGCCAACGAGCATTGGCGACGAAAACGCCGCAGCGCGGCAAAATCATGCCGGATTAAAACGAGGAATACCTCCGAAACGAAATCGTCTCGGGTGGCTTCGTCCACAGGCATGCCCCGTCCGACGGTGGTTCGGTTGACAACGTGAACAACGAGACCGACGAAACGATCGACGAAATTCTGCCACGCCCGGGGTTCTCGGTCGAGGCAGCGTTGAAGGAGAAGTCGATCGACGTCGGAAAGGCTCACGTGGGTGGCTCGCGAGGTTGGAACGAACAGAGGCGGGATAGTTGTTTTAAGCAAAATTGGCCCCCGCCGCTGGCCTCTATCCTAAGTGCAGTCGGGGCTGAGAGCAAGTTTTCCCTCCGCAGAACCGGTCATTCCGGTCGTAATCACGGTGAGGGTTACGTCGATTCGGTCGATCGAGACGATTTTTTGTCTCCGGGCCTTTTCAAGACGGCAATCATGGGCCGGGTCGGTGAATCTTTTCGGGTCGGCGGGGTTGGGTGACCTAGGATTTGAACAACGCCCAGACTTACCGTCCTCTCCGCGTATTTTTTCAAATGAACGACCACGTCACCGATACCCTGTCGTCTTCCCCCTCGTCGGTCTTCCCCTTGGGGACAACGGGCGTACCTGTACCGACTCCCCAAGTGCCTCGCGAACAGGATTCCCCCCCACCGGAACCGCGATATGAGGCGGTTCCCTCAGCGGGCGAAGATTCCAACGCCCCCGATCGCCTCGCCGGTGAATCGGCGTCGCGGTTGAGCGATCTGTTGATCGGATTGGGTGATGCGGCAACGGGCGAAATGTCCGTTTTGCATCGAAATCCGGGCACTGCGAGCGATACCGACCGCGAGGCTTCCGAGGCAACCTCCGGGCCGCGCGAAGCCACTGGGCATTTCGAAAACCGTTTGGCGATGGTCCGGCTGGGCATGGCCACGTCGCTGTTTTACGCCTTGCGAACAAAACACTCGCCGACCGCGGCACACAGTCTCCGCGTGGCCCTGTCGTGCTCGGCATGGTGCGAGCGACTCGGACTCGAGAACGATCAGCGCGACCGGATCGAAGTTGCCGCGTTGCTGCACGACATCGGCAAGATCGGCATCCCCGATCGTGTGTTACGCAAACCCGGAAAACTCACCGTCGAAGAACAGATGTCGATGGACGTGTGTGCCGAGATCGGCTGCGAGATTTTGCGGGGTTGTACGGACGATCAGACACTGCTCGATATCGTTCGTTACAACAGCACATGGTTTGAATCCCGCCGTCAAGACGATTCGATGCGCGGGGATGCGTTGCCTTTGGGCGCGCGCATGCTGTCGATCGTTGGCGCGTTTGACGCGATGACAACGGACCAGGTTTACCGAGCCGCGATGAGTCGAGAGCGGGCGTTGCAAGAATTGTTTCGCGGTGGCAACACTCAATTCGATCCCGAGCTGACGCGGGATTTTGCGACCATGCTCGAAAAACGTCCTGAGATGTTGCACGAGTGTGTGGTCGATCGATGGTTGCAACAACTGCGCAGCACTTCTAATCAATTGCTCGGAAAAAACCTCGATGACAATCATCCACCGATGGAATCGGAGGCCTTACGTTATGAAGAAAATAACGACCCACGCGACCTCGCCAACCTGTTTGCCAATGCCGTCTCGTCGGGTCGCGGCGGCGATCGCGGTGCTGCGTTTTCTCAGAGCTACTACCACACCTTGACCAGTCATCTGCGGGACGGCGTCGCGTTCACCGATCGCGAAGGAAACATCCTGTACTGGAACGAATCGATGGCGCACTTGACCAAGGTCGCCGCCATCGGGATTGTGGGTCAACGCTGGGATTCCACCGCGATCCGATTGGTGAGCACTGGCGATCCGGAATCTTGCCCGATCGCCGAATGCATCCAACGGCAAATTGTGGTCACCCGTTCGATGAAACTGCTCAGCGGTGAGCTCAGCCGCGCCAACGAAACGACACAGGAAAGTCTACTGCCATCGAAATCGACCGCCGAGGTGCCCGGGCGAGACGTGCTCGTCCAATCCGCACCGGTCGAACAAGAGCACGGCGGCGGTGCGGTCGTGATCGTTCGCGACATTTCGGATCGCGCCGAAATGCAAAACCAAATTCAATCGCTGTACAAAAAAGCCACCAGTGATCCGCTCACCGGCGTCGCCAACCGAGCCGAGTTCGACCAACGGTTGATGCACTGCACGTCCAAAGCCAAACAGCAGGGTGTCACGTTCAGCCTGATCATGTGCGACATCGACCATTTCAAAAAGGTCAACGACGTTCACGGGCATCAAGCCGGTGACGAGGCCCTGATCCAATTCGCCAACGTGCTCGAACGGCATACCCGCGGTTCGGATCTCGTCGCACGCTACGGCGGCGAGGAGTTCGCGTTCCTAGCCATCAACAGTGACAACGCGACGACGACGCGACGTGCCGAGGAAATTCGCGAAGCGGTTTCCCGAACCCCTCTCAAAGGGATCGGCGGCGATTCGGTCACCGTCAGTATCGGGGTGACCGAATTCCAAACCGGCGACGCACCCGAAACCGTCGTCGCGCGGGCCGACCGCGCGTTGATGCAGGCCAAAGAGAACGGACGCAACCGGGTGATTCAACTCGGCAGCGGTCTGATCGAATCGGATGAAAAGGCCGAGTCCGCCGGTTGGTGGAAATGGCTCACCACGAGCGACTCTAGCAAACAACAGGAATTCGAACTCGCCACCCCGGTTCCGACCGACCTCGCCGTGGAAAAACTGCGCGGATTCATCTCCGACCATCGCGCCGAAATCATCAGTGTCACCGGTAGCGAATTGTCGCTACGATTGCACGTTCAAGGCGGAACCGGACGCCGAGCCGCCGATCATCAAATGACACTCAACACGTTAATCCGGTTGAGCGAAACACGCAGCAAGCGTGGCGTGCGTGGTGCCTCGCTGACACAAACGCGAATCAGTGTTACGGTGAACCCGGTCCGCGGACGCGATCGCCGAAGCACCAGTTTCGCGCCTTGTGTGCGACAGGTGATCAGTAGTTTGAAGAGTTATCTGATGGCCGAGCTGATTAAAGAAGCCACCTAAGAGACAACATGTGAGTGAACGCACGCGGGTCATCCTTCTGCACGGCTTTGCCGCCAACTCGCTCGCGATGATGCCGCTGCGGTCGATGCTATCTCGGCGTGGGTTGGAACCGTCGATTTGGCGGTACCCGTCGTTGAGAGTTTCGGTTGCCGAGAACGCCGATCGCCTGCGTGCTCATTTAGATGATCTCGACGCCGATGCGATCCCCTATCACATCGTCGCACACAGCATGGGTGCGATCGTCACCCGCGCGGCGCACGCCGATGGGAATGCTAGGTCGGGGAATGCTAGGTCGGGGAATGCTAGGTGGTTGCAACGGATCGTTTTTCTCGCCCCACCTCATTCCGGGTTACCCGCGGCACGATTGGCGTCACCGATCGCCCAACGTTTCCTGCCACCGATGCTCGATCTATCGGACGCACCGACGAGTTACGTCAACACGCTGCCCACCACGATCAACCACGATGTCGGCGCGATCGCGGCGCGATGGGATGTTCTCGTGCCACGCCGCAGCACGCACTTGGATTGCCAGCGCGAACACCGAACGCTGCACGCGTCACACAATTCGCTGTTGGTTTCTCGCCGCGTTGCCACGCTGGTCGCGAATTTTTTGCATCGAGGCAGTTTCGATGCCACGCTGTGAGTTGGCACTAGCCTGACCCTCGCAACGCTTTGGCGAGCGGGCAGTTTTTCATCGCGTCGGCGTGACCGCTGCGATATTTTTCGAGCAGGCGTCGAGATTCCGCTGCGAGTTGCCGACGGACTTCGCGGCGCTCCCCTTTGACTCGCGCTATACTCATGTTGTCATACGCGGTCGTTTGATGTCGCATCCACGCGATCACTGCCGATTCGGCTCGGCGCTCGATGGGAATCCGCTGCGTCCGCGCCACCGTGCCACTGCCGACGGGCGTTGCGTGTGTTGTGACGGCGGTTGCGAAACGGACTCCAATGGAGGCATAACTCACATGGAATCCAAGGAAGTCCACGACGGCGGAGTGGAAATCCTCGACGTATTCGGTTTGCTTTTCATCGCGACGGACTTTCGCGGCGACTTTGGCTTTGGTGTACTGAGGCGTCTCGCGGGTGGCCTGCATCGAGGCTTGAGCCGTCCCGATTTGTTCCGCGTCGGCCCAAATGCCTTGCGAAAATTCCCGTCGGCCTTTGCGTTCCTTCACCGTCCAGGTCGGGCCCGCCGCTTTGACGCGGCGGGTCACCCCGGCATCGCCGGGCGGTAACAGGATCCACGAAGACGGCACTGCTGCGGTCTCGCCGTCGGACAACGTCACCGAACGTTCATCACGCCCTGGGGCGACGACGAGCGTCTGTTGATCCAAAGACACGTTCGGCAACGGCGCGGGATGGGCGAATTTCGGTTTCTTGTCTGATTTCGGCATCGAGCGACCGTAGGCCGGATCAAGCCGCTTCAACGCTGATCCGGCAAGCCAATGGAAAGAGCATTCGTACGTTAGGCTTTTAGCCTGACACGGACGTTGGATGTCAGCCTGGAAAGGCTGACGTACGTTAGGCTTTCAGCCTGACACGGGCGTTGGATGTCAGCCTGGAAAGGCTGACGTACGTTAGGCTTTTAGCCTGACACGGACGTTGGATGTCAGCCTGGAAAGGCTGACGTACGTTAGGCTTTTAGCCTGACACGGGCGTTGGATGTCAGCCTGGAAAGGCTGCCGTACGTTAGGCTTTTAGCCTGACACGGACGTTGGATGTCAGCCTGGAAAGGCTGACGTACGTTAGGCTTTCAGCCTGACACGGACGTTGGATGTCAGCCTGGAAAGGCTGACGTACGTTAGGCAGCCCGGCGGACGTCGCGGTCCTGTTCGATCCGCCGCCGTACCATCGCTCCGGCACCGAATTCGCTTTTACTCGGGTGAGCGTACCAAGCCCGTGCGTCGATCGATTGCAGAATCGATTCGGCGACAGCGACCGCTCGGGCACCGGCGGCACCATCGACGACGGGCACGCCGCCGCACTGCACACTGATCACGAAATCGTGCAGTTCATCGAGGATCGCGTTGCGGGGTTCGAGTTCCCGAACGCTGCATTGCAAGTGTTCATTAAACAACGTGTCGGCGTACTTCAACGGGTTCTCGGTTTGTTCGTTCAACGTGAACTCACGCCGAGCCAGTTGATCGCTGGTGCGAACCGTCGTGAGTGCTGGTTTTCCAAAATCGATTTGCGCGAAACCGGCTGGCGAGTACATCACCATGTCACGGGCCGGCAGCGGGCTGATCCGTGAGGCCTTCAAATTCGCAACCAAACCACACTCGAATTCAAGCCGAGCTTCGGCGATGTCCTCGTGATCCGAAACGACCGACAAACCGCTAGCGGAAATCGATCGCACCGAACTCGCGGTCAGTGACAGGACCAGGTCGAGGTCGTGGATCATCAGGTCCATCACGACGCCGACGTCGAGACAACGACCGGGGAACCGGGACGCGCGTGTGGCCTCAACGTACTTCACATCGACACCGAATTCTTCCAGGGCCGTGAAAGCGGGGTTGAACCGTTCGACGTGACCGACCTGAAGGACCAGGTTGCGAGTCGAAGCGAGCATCGCCAACCGGCGTGCGTCTTCGGCGGCATGGGTCAGCGGTTTCTCGACAAACAGATGCTTGCCCGCTCGCAGCAACGTCGTCGCAATCTCGGCGTGACAATCCGTCGGCGCGGCGATGATCGCAGCATCGAACGAGTCAATCGCCTGGCGATAATCGGCGTGGGCGATGACGGGTTGTTGTTCGGTATGATGGGTCTCGGCGATGCCCTGGCACGCTGGCAATTCAGGATCACAAACGGCAACCAAACACGCCCCTTCGACTTGGGAGAGGAGTTTGGCATGGATTCGTCCGAGGTGTCCGCCGCCGATGACGGCGACACGTAATTCGCGGCTCATGCTGCTTTCTTTCGGCGGTCCCGACCTCGTCCGGCCCGACCACCACATGTGGTTTCTAAACAATCAAAAAGGTGTCGTAGCACGGGCCGGATAGGGCCCGTTTGGAACATCTCGACGCGAGACGGTTCAATGCCGATGCGTTTGCGATAAAGCAAACGGAAGGCTTGGGTTAAAACCGCGATGTCGTCATCGGTGTAATCGTGGCGTTTCAAACCGACGGTGTTAATGCAACGCGGTCGGGCGTCGTAGCCCTCGATAATCACGTAGGGTGGAACGTCCTGCAGGATGCGACTCATCGCACCGACGAACGCGAGCGTGCCGACGGAGACGAATTGGTGAATTCCGGCACCGCCGGCGATCGTCACGTCATCGTGGATGTGGGCGTGTCCGCCGATCATGCAATTGTTCGCCATCACAATCCGGTTGCCTACGAAGCAATCGTGGGCGATGTGCGTTCCGGTCATCATGTAGTTTTGGTTGCCGATGCGGGTGACGCCGTCTTCCTTTTCACTGGCGCGGTTCACCGTCACCTGCTCACGCAACACGTTACCGTCACCGATTTCAACGCGGGTCGCCGCAGCGCGGTAACTCGTGTCTTGAGGATGGGAGCCGATGCAGCAATGCGAAAAGATCTGATTGTCGTTGCCCAACCGAGTGGCACCGGTGATGGTGACATGGTCTTCGATACGGCAACGGTCACCAATGGTGACATCGGGTCCGATCACGCAGAAATGTCCGACACGTACGTCTTTGCCAAGATTGGCTTTGGGATCGACGACGGCGGTGGGAGCAATCACGACACTCATCAGGGAGTCCTCAGTGAGAGAGCATTCATTAGGTTGCGGGAAAAATCAGGTTGTTTGAAAAAACATGGTTGCTGGAGAGACATCGTGGGCGGTGCAACGTTCATGCGACGTTGCGAATGCGGTGGATCGGCGAGTTAATTTGACGCCGGTTTGCGCCGTCGCCTCCACTCTTGTGTTCGGACAAAGTCGATTGGGCGACCATCTGCGCTAACTTTTTAGCGAGCATTCCGTTGAGACGATGCCCACCTCGATGCGATAGAAACTGTCCTACCAAATCGACACCGACGAGGGAAAGGTCACCTATCATGTCGAGTGTTTTGTGCCGGGCGCATTCGTTGCGGAATCGGTATTCGTTTCCGACCGGACCGGACGGCCCGATGACGAGCAGTTCGTCGTTGGAGACATGCGACGCCACGCCGGCGGTACGTAGTTGTTCGGCTTGTTTGAGCGTGACGAACGTGCGTGCCGATGCGATTTGACGCGCAAAGTGCCGAGGTGTCACGTTGGATTCGAACGATTGCTCGGGAATCACGCTGGTGCCACCGTAGTCGAGTCGGTATCCGAATCGAGTTTCGAGTCCGACGCTCGGGATCGCTTCGACCGACGCGTCACCGAGTTGCACACGAACGGGTTGTTCAATGATCAGTCGGGTCTTCGGTGCGGCTTGAATCACTAGACCGGCGGATTGAAGAGCAACGACGTAGTCGTGGCTGCTGCCGTCGAGACCTGGCAGTTCTTCGGCGTCGATTTCAACGAAGCAGTTATCGATTTCGAGTCCGGCGAGTGCCGCCATCACGTGCTCGACCATTTCAAAACGAGCGTAGCCGTTTCGCAGGTTTGTTCGGAATTGAATGCTTTCGGCGTACTCGATCCGCGCAGGGCACTCGGGTTGCCCGTCGAGGTCGGTGCGAACGAGAACGATACCGGTGCCGGCGGCCGCGGGTTGAAACCGAACGCAGACCGATTGTCCGCTCCAGTAACCGCGTCCGGCGACATCGCACGTCGATGCGATGGTATGTTCGTTTCGATATCCGATCATGGCGTGGGCCTCCTTGCCGCGCCAGGGACGGTCACCTGAGGTGACGCCCCGCTTCGCAATGAAATCAGTCGAACGCAAACGGTTCGACGATTCGTTTCCAAACGACAACGGCTTCGTGCCGAGGTCGTAATCTTGTCTCGAACACGCCCATTCAGAAGAGAGCGTGTCTCCACGTTCGCCCGATCCACTACCTTTCTGTCAAAATTGACGTCAAGGATTACTGGCGATTCGGGGGTGTGCCACCAGCGACCAAGACCTTAGTAAGGTACTGCATCACACCGGGGGTCATGTCGAGGGCTTCGTCGTGATAGACGATATTCTTCATGACGCCACGAATGACGGACTCCCCTTTTTCAAGTTCCATCTCTTCGCTGTTGTAACGCAGGACGAGGTTGATCTTGTAGTGCTGGGCCAGGACTTTGACACCGGCAGCGATGTGCTGGTAGTTGTCGTAGTAGATCTTGGCTTCGCGGTCGGCGAGTTCTTTGCGTTTGCGAGCCATGTCGAGACGGAGTTTGGACTCCATCGACGCGACCCGTTCTTCTTGGGCGGTGTACTCAGCTTGTCCTGGAGAGAACGTTTTGAGTTTTTCGGCGGCCGAGGTGAGTTCGGTCCGCTTACCTTGCAATTCAGTGTCGAACGCCTTGAGGTTGTCCTCAACTTGTTTGACTTGAGATTTGATCCCCTCGTTGTTCTTAAAGATGAAAGCAACATCCACCACGGCAATCCGGTGTCCACTCTCTTGAGCGGTGACGGCGGTCGGGGCGAGAACTGAGAGGGTGGTGGTGGCCAGGGCTAAGGCCGAAAGAACGAATTGTCGCACGTCCGCTACTCCTTGCGTGGTGAATGCGAATTTCAAAACCAATCTGACATTGGGTGGCGGGCCGCTAGCGTCCTCGCTGGCGACCCCAAGTCTCTTCATCAATGTCTCTTCATCAACCGTTGTGAAGAACACCCGAGTGGTGTTCCGCGTCCGATCAATGTGATTGCGAATTGTGTCAATCAAAGGCGAATCGGGCAAGACTAATCAGTGCCGTTTTTACCATCGATCCAAATTTATTTCAAAAATCTTCGGTGGTCGTTCCGAGTGGAGACGAGTTACCGAGGACGTAGTTTGATCTCAAATTTCAGTTCTTCGTCGTCGCGTCGAACGATCACAGGGAGCATGTCTCCCGGTGAACGCCGACGTAATTGGTCCATCAGGTCGTCGATCGACTCGATCGGCTGTTTGCCGACTTTGAGCAATCGATCGCCTTCGAGCAAACCGCCCTCTTCGGCCGGACCACCCGCGAGAATGGACGAGAGGACCACCTCGGGCGGTTGTTGAGACATTTTCACCCCCATGACGACCGTCAATTGACGGCGGATTTGGACGCCTTTTTCTGTCTTTAAATAAACCGGACGCTCGGGCACTGTCGCCAATCGCTCGCTGACCTGAGAGATTAGATCGGTTATCCGGTCCATCCCGTCCAGGTTTAGTTTGTCAAAATCATCGCTGGGACGGTGATAATCCGAGTGCAACCCGGTGAAGAAAAAGAGGACGGGAATGCCGGCTTCGTAAAACGAGGCATGATCGCTCGGCCCGTACCCGCCGGGGACTTTCACGAGATCAAATTTCGCCTGTTCATTGGTTTGTTCGATGAGGACGTCGAAGGTCGGTGCCGAACCGGTCCCGTAGACGGTCAGTTCGTTGTCGTTGAGTCGTCCGACCATGTCCATGTTAATCATCGCCACGGTCGTCGAGAGGGGAAAACGGGGCTGTTGGACGTAGTGTTTGCTGCCCAACAACCCGCGTTCTTCGCCGGTAAATGCGATAAAAACGATACGTCGATGATTGTCGGGCGCGTTCGAAGCGGAAAACGCTTGGGTCATCCGCCCGGCCACCCGAAGCATCGATGACGTGCCGCTGGCGTTATCATCGGCGCCGTTGTGGATCGCGACCGTGCCCGGTGCGAGCGAGCCATACCCGCCCATCCCGACGTGATCGTAGTGGGCGCCGATGATCAGCGTTTCCTCAGAGAGGTTGCCCCGACCGGGTAACACGCCGATCACGTTGGGACTGCTCGCCGATGAGGGCGTCAATTCCACACCGAGGGAAACCGTCGTGCCGGCCAGTTCGAGACTGCGAGGCTTGAAATCACCGTCGATCTCGGATTCGATTCCTGTCAGAGGACGCGGTAAAACGTGATCGGCAAATTGACGAGAAACGAACAGTACCGGGACCGGGGGACGGTTAATGGATTCGTTTTCGTTGGGTTGACTGATCTTTTCGACGCCCCGTTTGGCCCCGACGCCGGCACCTCCGATTTCGATCAAACCGCGTCGAGCGACTTCGGTTTGTCCGTCGACACCGGCGAGCATCTCTTCGATTCGAGTGATTTGTTGGGCGATTTTGTCGCGCGTTTGGACGGCTTCCTCGGGGAGTGCCGCCAATTGCTCCCGGATTTCTTCGAGTCGTTTGCGTTCGGAGGTTTGCCGCGATTCGACGTCGCGGACCATTTTCTCAACGCTCGCCGGATCGTTGACGATCAGAATGGCCGCCGCTCCGGCATCGATTGCAGTGGCGACTTTCGTGTCAAAAAACGCGTGGCGGGTGTTGTTGGCTCCGTCGAAGGGGCTGTCGGGATCCGCCGCACCGGGCTCTTTACGCAACATCATTACAATTTTGCCTTGGACATCGACGCCGGCGTAGTCGTCGTAGGAGTACTCGTCGGCGCGGATGCCGTAACCCACCCATACCAATTCGCCGGTGACGGATCCGGATTCGGCACCGATGGCGAGCGGATTGAAATCGCGACCGAGCTGCCAAGCATCGGGAGTCCCTTCCGCGGCTATGCTCAAAAAGTTGTTCTCAACCCCCGCGATTTTGGGGCCGATCGCGATATCGAGGAATTGCAGCGGCGAGCCGTCGTAGAGTTCGGTTTGCAGGCCCATTCCGCGAAACCGATCGGCGACATGATCGGCCGCCTCGAGGATACTGGGGTCGATGCTGCTGCGACCTTGCAGCGAGTCACTCGTTAAAAAACGAAGGTCTTCGATCATCGCTTCACGCAAATTCTCAGCGATCGGTTCTGCGGCGAAAGATTCGGGTGATTGCGTCGACAACTCGGCGGGCAGTTCCGCCGGATCGGCTGCGGCAACCGCCGCCGGAGCCCATGGCATGGCAACGCAGTAGAGAATCGCGGCGCAGGTGAATGCTCGCCCAGCGGCTCGCCCGATCGAGCCGAGGCGTCGCCTTTCGGACCTAACCGTCGGCGTGGAAAGTGAATCGAGGGCGGCAGCGGAGGCGTCCATTTTTTGCTCGTGATGCGGGAAAAGATGTGGGGCGAGAGGCGACGCGATTTTGGGGGGAGATTTCATCGACCCGGCTCGCTCTTTAGTCTGGCGGATCGAAACCAGTTTAGCTACCTTGTTCAGGTTGTCACAGTCACTCACCGGCGGCCGAAGATCCCACTTCGGCCCCCGGCGCGGGACTGAAGCTCGAAGAAATCTCTTCGCTCCTTCCATTCACTTTGGTTTTGCCTTGCCATCCTCGCACCCTGAACGGGACTCGGCGGATGATCCGTCGGATCATTCCGTCACGAATGAACCGGTTTGCCATGAACCGGATTGCCTGCCGCCTTTATCGGACGCCTCACGGGCAAACCCAGCCGAATCAACGGCGGCCACCGATGACCGATCCGGTCCGGGGCAATTTGTCCATGATTCTCGTGTCCAAGATGAAGGATCGATTCATCTCGTCGATACGAATTCGGCGGACGAACCCTTTGCGGACTCGGACGCCAAGATCGATCGTTGCCAAGAAATTTTGCAGTATCAGTTCCAAAACCGGGACCTGTTGAAAGCCGCGTTGACGCACGCCTCGGGCGCAGCGAACCGGTTGGCGAGCAATGAACGGCTAGAGTTTCTCGGCGACGCGATTCTCGGCATGACGGTTTGTCAGTGGTTATTCGAGGAGTATCCCGATTACAGCGAGGGTGATTTGACGAAGATCAAATCAGCCGTCGTCAGTCGTCGTACCTGCGGGCGAACCGCCTCGCATCTCGGCCTCGACGAGTGTTTGATTGTCGGTCGTGGCGTGACGCGAAACCGGAGCTATCCGCGTTCGCTCGTCAGTGACGTTTTCGAGTCCGTGGTCGCGGCGTTGTATCTCGACGGTGGTGCCGACCTGGTCCGCGATCGTTTGAAACAATGGCTCGCCGAGGAAGTCCGTTTGGCGGTGGAGACCCAAGGATCGGGCAACCACAAATCAGTGCTACAGCAGTACGCGCAGCGGGAACTGACCGCGACGCCGGTTTACAAACTCGTGCGTGAAAGCGGTCCAGACCATCGCAAAACGTTCTTGATCGGCGCGGTGATCGATTCCAAAGCCTTCCCGCCGGCATGGGGCAACAACAAAAAAGACGCCGAGCAACGGGCCGCCGCGAACGCACTAGCCGAACTGCATCAACAGCCGCTGCCGCACGAAAGCGACGAACCGGCCGCGGCGAAGAAAACCGCCGGAAGTACCGCCGGAAGTACCGCCGGAACCTAAAAACTCGATTGACACGAAGATTGAGGATAGGAAAATTCGTCGGACGGAAATCTCGGCAGCATGAAATTTTCCTGTCCCCAATTTTCGGTTCATCCGACGGAAGCGTACGCCGACCCCAGGATCGAGGTTTCTCAGGGCATGGCTCCAGTGTCCAATGATTTGATGAAGAATCGTCCTCGGCGAACCGAAATCCGCCGAGGACCGTCGGCACCATGGGCGCACCGCTTTTGCAGGAAGACGCTGGCGACCGAGAGATCCCTTGTCGAGTGGCACCTCTGCCGAACTCGACTGCGTTTCTGCCGGCTTACGTAGTCGACCAGCATCCAGACTCATGCACCAATCTCGTTGGACACGGGAGTCATGCCTGGAAAACCTCCGGCGTACGCTTCCGCCGGATGAACCCAAGTTTCCTGTCAAACGCCGGCATCCTGTCAAACTCAGTGTACAAAAAAAGCCCGGTCTTCCCCCCGAAAGACCGAGCTTGATTCGCGGCGGCGAAGCGAAATCGCACGCACCGCAGTTTTCGACCAACTCTCTGGGCCCCCCGACCCTTTTCGTAGCCACCATTCGCTTGCTTCACCGGCTCCCTAGCGAATCGTGGAACGACGAGATGTTCGTCGAAAATGGCTTCATCACTGAATACAGAGCCAGTAGCCGATGTGAGGCACCAAGGCGAAGTTGTTCTCCGGGGCAACCAGCTCGCTACTACCGACGGTGACGTCAATGGTGTCACCGGAATCCGCTGGGGTTGCCCCCACACCAGCCTGCTCTTTCCCATCGTTGAAGAAATTCGGTAGGCCGAGCCGCTGGACTTGGTAATCACCCGCGACGAGTTCATCGAACTCATAGAATCCGTTTTCATCAGTCGTTGTGCGACGACTGCCGGCTCCGAGATCGCCCCCAGTGAGCAGCAATTCAATTCCTGCGAGGCCGCTGTCCATCCCGTTGTTCTGGTCCCCATCGTCGTTGAAATCGCGGAAGATCGTTCCCGAGAGTTCGTTGATGGCTTGGTCGATCGCCGTCGTCACCGCAGCCGTGTTGGATTGGTCGTTGGCGATCTCTTGAGTCGAAGTCGATACCGTCACCGTGTTCGTTTGGCTGGTCGTGGCCGCGTCGTTGACCCGAGCCGTAAGGGTAAACTGGAACGATCCGCCTGCCGCCAAAGGTGCGTTGCCCGCAGGGGTCACCGTGACGACTCCGCCCACCGCAACGAGTACTCCGTTCGGTCCGGTGCCACTGACAAACGTGACCCCGGTGGGCAATGTGTCGACAACTGAGACCCCTGCGGCTGGCGAGGGGCCGTCGTTGGTGACGACGACCGTGTAGGTCAACTCAGCACCAGGCCGAGCAGTGGTTTCACTGACAGTCTTCGTCACAAACACGTCGGCTTGCGGCGTGACGGTCACCGATGCCGTGGCACTGTCGTTATCGGTTTGCGTTTGTCCCGCCGCAGTGACGAGTGAGACATTGTTGGTCAACGCTCCGCTCGCGTCATCGTCGACCGACGCGGTGATCGTGAGCGTGCGGGTAATGCCCGGTGCGAGGTTGAACGACGGGAACACGATAGTGCCACCGGTCGTGCTGGTCGGTGTGACGGCGGAACCCGCCGCGGTCGCCGACAAGAACGTCAAACCGGCAGGCAACACATCCGTCACGACGATACCCGTGGCGAATGAGGGACTTTGCCCGTCGTCGGCTTCGGTCCCGTCGTCATTCGTGTCGTGCGAAACGATCATCGTGAACGTCACGTTGTCGAGTGGTCCGACGGCACTGTTGCCGGTGACAGTCTTGGCAATCTCGATGTCGAACTCAGGCGTCGTGTTGATCGTGACGGCCGACGTGTTGTTGCTCGTGTCGAGTTCCGTAACCCCCGGAACGGTGACGCTGGCCGAGTTGATAATCGTACCCGTCGCCGAGGTGTCCACGGTAGCGGTCAGCGTGAAGATGCGTGTTTCGCCGACCGGAATCGATGCGTATTCGACGAGGACCTGACGAGTCCCCGTATTGAAAAAGTTCGTGTTGCTTGCTCCGGGGGCATTGACGGTCACGCCCGTCAGGTTGGCCGGAATGATGTCAGTGACGTCCACGTTGACCGCGTCAGAAATACTGTCGGTATCGTGGGTGACGGTGAACGTGTAGATCACCGTGTCTTGGCCGGGAACGACAGTGGCGATGTTGCTGGTCTTGTTGAGAATCAAGTCGACTCGGGGTGCCGGATCGATTTGCACGGTGGCCGTATTGACGGCGTGTCCGGTCGGTTCGGTATCGGTTGTCGCGATCTCGACGCCGTTATCGACCGGGTTGAACTGGTTGCTCGCGACGGCGGCTTCGAACGTGAACGTGCGAGACTCACCTGGGGCGAGGTTCGGGACGTTGAACGTGATCGATTGACCGGCGACGGTACCGAGCGTCGCGCCACTGGTCAGGGCGTCAAAGCTGCCCGCGACGAGTGACAATCCGGAACCGAGCGTGTCAGTCACCGTCACACCGCGTGCTTCGGATGGACCGGCGTTGGTCGCGATGATTTGGTAGGTAACAAAACCGCCCGCGAATACGTCGAACGGGGCGGTGTTGTCGATGATGTCACCGGCGAGGTTGTTGTCCGTCCGATCGTCAGGCGTGCGGGTGGAGATCACCGTTTTCGCAACCGTCACATCGACTTCCCGAACCACCGGCGTAGCATCCGTCGCCGTGACCGGTGGCGCGTTGTCCGCATCGACCGTGATCGAATTGTTCAGCGGCGAATCGGCATCGCCGAACGCGGGATTGACGAGAACGTCAAACGTGACGACCTCCGTGACCCCGGCTGCGAGCGAACCGAACGTGATCCGAACCCTGCCGTCGTCGGCACCGCCGGTGACGAGTTCGACTGTGCCGTCGCCGGTGGTGAAGTTGCCCGAGGCGGCAACAAAGGTGACTCCGGTGGGCAGCGTGTCCAATGCAATCACGTTCGTCGCGGTATCACCGCCGATATTGCTTGCGGTGATGGTGTAGGTCAGGTTATCGCCGGCGGTGACGGTGGCAGGGGCGTCGATGTTGTCGGTTTTCGTGATCGTCAGTTCGGCCAAAGGCACGTCAACGAGTTCGAGCGCGATGTTGTTTTCGAGTGCCCCGTCGAGCGGATCGGTAGGCAAACGGTCGGCGTCGTTGGAGTCCGCGTCGACTTCGACTTCGTATCCGGTCACACGGATTTCGTTGGTCGGATCGATAGCGATATTGCCGTCGATCGTCATGTTGACGGTGAAGGTGACGGAGGCACCGGCGGCGAGGGTGCCGACGTCGAACGTGCGAACCGGACGGCCTCCCTCGGTGGACGAAATTGTCGTAACCGGTGTCGAAGAGCTGTCGAGCACATTGACGAACGTCAAACCGGCCGGGATGACGTCGCTAACCGAGACGTCAGTCGCTTCGGATGCACCGAGGTTATTCACCGTGACGGTGAACACCGCCGTACCGCCAGCGATCACGTTGCTGGTCCCGCTAAGTGTCTTGTCGATACGAAGATCTGTCGTCGGCAACACGCCGAAATCGACGGTATTGTTTTCGTTACCGCCGCCGGAAGGTTCGGCACCGATGGCGAGTGTGATGGGACCGCTGACGAACCCGACACCCGCGACGAACACACCGTCATTGTCATCTTCGATATTGTCATCCGTGACGTCGGTGCCGCCGTTACCGGGCGTATCGATGTCGCTGCCCCGGAAACCAAACAGCGGTCCGCCGACGTCGGTAAATTCCGCACTCGGAATCACCACAAAGTAGGTGCCCGGAACGATGTCGCCGCCGCCGTCGAGCGTGGTGAACAGGTAGCTTCCGATGTCGCCACTGCCGAGTGGATTGACGGTGGTCGTGGCGATCGGTGTTGGCGTGCCGACGGCGGGATCGGTGGCGTAAAGTTCGACAGCGATCGGGTTGATCGCAGGTGCCTGGAACATTCCTTCGGTGATGGCTTTGAGCCCGTCGTTCTGCTGAGGTTGGTTGGTCCCGGCACCGTTGTCGACGAAGACTTCCCCGCCGAGGATCAGGGGCACGGTGGCGCCGATGTCCGCAGGGGTGACGAAACTGATGCGAGATTCGACGACGCTGAGAGTGAAGTCGAGTCCGGCCGGGATGGGTTCGGCGGCACCGTTGACTTGCAGCAACTCGGCTTCGATCGCGCCGACGTTGGTAAAATCGGCAGGCGTCAATGCCGGGATCGTCGTGAAGTCAGTGAACGGAACAAAAACATCCGTCAATCCCACGACCAGGCTGACGAACGCCTCGGAACCACTGCCCGCATCGGTATAAATTCTTAACCGAACGAAATCGTCGCCCGCGATATCTGCGTTGACCGATAATACGACTCCGGCATTGGCGTCACCGTTGCTCAAATCGATTCCGGTGGCACCGCCTGCTCGCAAACCGATTTCGTCGAGATCCAAAGCTCCGCCATCGGCATCGAGTCCGTCATATTGCAGTTTCAGCGTCGCGGTCACACCGAGACCATTTTCCAGAATCGCTTGACCTGCGACCACACTAAAATCCGATTCCGAGATCGTTCCGTCGGGATCACTGACCCAAGTGTGTTCGACGTCGCGTTCACCACCGATCACACCGGCAATTGTCCCGCTGGAGAGTTCGACCGAGCTAGCGGAATTCAAGACGCTGGGCAAACCCGGCTGATCCGCAGTGAACCCGTCGATGTTCTGTTGCACGGCCCCATCATCGTCGGTATCGCTTAACGTGATCGTTTGAATCGGAAAAACGCTGACATTGGCGAGTGCATTGCCAGCGTCGTCGGTCGCCCCACCGCCCCCTTCGACAATCTCCAAAAAGTAGATTCCACTGGTGGTCACGCCGTCGGCGTCGGCACCGTCGAGACCGCGGAAAACGTATAAGCCACCATCACCCACGGTCAGTGGCGTCGTTCCCACCAATGGGTCGCTCCCATCAAACGACCCGACTGTGCCACTTGCATTAACATCGCGGTAGAGATTTACCGTCACATTAGCGAGTGCGACTTCACTGCCGGGTTGATAAGAACCATCACCATTGGCATCGAGAAACGCCGTGCCCCCGATCGCACCGAGGTCCCCGGCGAGCAGTTCGCGTTTTTGCAACGATTCAAGACGCAAACGACGCGTGGTTTTCTTCCGTACAGCCGTCGATCGGTCGCTGCGGCGTGGCCGGGTCTGACCGGTCAAGCGGTCCATCATGCGTTGCCAAATCATCGTTTCACTACCTTCAGGGCAAGTGGTGTATCAGGGGGGTGCAGAAGCTGCACATTCGTTTTAATCGGCGTTTCAGGCTCCCCCGCGACAGTCGTTACGACCGTCGCTGGATGAGATCACCTGATCGTCACGCTTTACCAGCGGTAGTCGAGTCCGAAACTGACCCCTTGGGCCCAGTAATCGGTGGTGTTGAAGGCGAACCGCGGGAAGATGCCCGCTGCAGAAGGAGCGTTGGAACTCGGCATTTGACCCTGGTCGATGATCCGTTCGATTTGGTCGCCAGGACGAACCACGTTGGACATGTACAAGAACGTGTATCCGATCGTCGCTCGCAGTTGATCGGTGAGTTGGTAACCGATCCTCGCATTGAGCTCCGGCAACACCGAGAACTGGTCGCGTTGATACCTGCCGATGTTGGAATTCAGAGCCAACAGGCCGCCCGACAGTGCCGGAGCGGTACCGTTAATCACCGTCTCGCCAGCGATGTTGACGCTTTGTCGAGTGTTCCCGACGGCGAGCCGAAGCCCGAGATCAAAGTTCCAGTAATCGATCGAGCGGGTGTGGAACCATCCCAAGTCGATCCCGTTGAATTGGTTCCGAGTGCGGAACGATTCGTTCAAAGCGAACGTCAGCGGTGTGGGGTCCCCAACACCAACCTGAACTGAGCTATTGATCCCAATTCCCTCGTCCAATTCGACTTGACGGAAACCGATGCGATGTTCCGAACGTGAGCACCAACGTGTCGGGCACGAACACGGACCGTGATGCGTACAGCCCTGCTTGGCGTTGCGGAAATGGCGAACATAGAGGTCCCATCCCCTGAGTTGACTGTCGACGGCAATGTTCAGTGTCCCGGTGTGGTCTTGATTAGGATCGTTGACCAAGGCATACGCGTTGGTTAACTCATCGCGGTTCGGAGCCGGGTTGCCTATCACTGTGAAGATCGGTCGGACGAAAGTCCCGTCTTGCGGTCCCGCCGAGAAATTGTCGGTTTCGCGATTCAAACCAAACGCCCCGCCCCCGATGCCCCAGGTGTGGCATTGATCGAGCCAAACTCCGAAGTCGAATCGCATGCCATTGAGTTGGTCGGTCAACACCTCTTCATTCCCGTAAAGAACTCGTCCGTTGGGCAGCGGAGTCCGTGCGGACAACCGCCCCGTCGATGCCAACGGTGGCAGATCCATCCCGTCCTGCCACCACATCAAATACTCGGCCGAAAACCAACCGTCCTGAGGCCAGCACAACGTCACACACGGTCGCAGCGAATCGCAATCTTGGTACTCGCCGCACATCGGGTCGCCGTTACAGCATTGGCCGCCCGAACAACCCATCCCGTCACAACCGCCCATCGAAATTCCACAACCGCCGTCGCAACCGCCGTCACATCCACACGAACCCATCGGCATGGCATCGCAGCCAAAATCGTGGATCGGTTCGAGCATGATCCGGTCGTCCATCGGGACGCTCTCATGACTGATGATCGGAGCGGAGAGAACGCTACTCGATCCCGGCATGGGATGCGTCGAGTTCGTTCGACGAATCGGACCGTTGTTTTGTTGAGCGTTTGCTTGGCGAGCAATTGGCCGCTGAGCCGTCGGCCGCGGAACGCTCTGCCGCTGATTCGAAGGCCGCTGATTCGAAGGCCGCTGATTCGAGGGCCGCTGATTCGAGGGCCGTTGATTCGAGGGCCGTTGATTGGTAGGCCGCCCGGTGCTCGTCCGGGACGAGGAACTCGGGACGCGATTGTCAACGAGTTGCACCTCCGACAACGAGCCTTGCCCCGTGGGCTGACTCGAAGACCGGTTCGACAAATCGCGAACAGGTTGCCAAGCCGCTCGGGCTGACCGCTCAACACCACCCGAGTTGCCGGATGATTGAGCATGAACGGGAGTGCTCAAACAAACCGCCGCGAGTGCGGCGATCATTCCAAGCGAAATTCGGCAGAGTGTGGTCAGTCGTTTCGACACTTTCGTCACCCATCAAGATGGAATTCGGGGGCAAAGGGTGAATCCATATTGGCCGCAAGCGAAAAGTCAAAAAACGCCTGCGGTCGGTCGTGGATTACCGGCTCACCAGCGATATCGGCGAAATCGGCGACACTTATGAAGACAAAACCCGCAAAACCGGAATAATCCTCAAACTAGCGGTAATCGAAACCGCTACCCCAACCAGACTTGCCAGCGAAATAGGCAAATTCTCCGCAATCGCTACAAACCGCCAAGGTCGCCATCTAACCGAAACACCGTACGTCAGCCTTTCCAGGCTGACTCCACAAAACACCGTACGTCAGCCTTTCCAGGCTGACTCCACAAAACACCGTACGTCAGCCTTTCCAGGCTGACTCCGTATTCAGCCATGTCAGCCTGGAAAGGCTAACGTACAAACGCGCTCGGTTCTCAAGTCCACGTCATTCGAGGCAGCACGACCGGAGCCAAACCCGGCCGAAAAAAAGATGGACTCGCCCTGACAACCCGATGTTCCCTATACTCACGTCCGTCGTTTGGTTCCGATTCCCCCCCCTGCATTTTCTCTTGAGAAACGATGAGTTCGACCGCCACCTCCCCCGGTCCTGCCGAAAAAACGCCCGAGTCCCGGCCCGCGATCCGCGTTTACAACACGTTGAGCAAGACGAAGGAGCCCTTCACTCCGCTGCGTCCGCCCCGCGTCGGCATCTATCTCTGCGGACCCACCGTCTACGCCGAATCCCACATCGGACACATGGTCGGACCCGTCATCTTTGACACGATCAAACGGTTCCTCACCTATTGCGGTTACGACGTGACCTTCGTCGTCAACATCACCGACGTCGACGACAAACTGATCAACAAGAGCCGCGAACGCGGGATTCCGATGAGCCAAATCGCGGTCGAAATGACCGCCGACTACCTCTCGAACCTGAAAGAACTCGGCGTCACGACGATCAATCACCTGCCGCGTGCGACCGACCATATGAACCAAATCATTGCGTTCATCGGTTCGCTCGAAGAAAAAGGGTTCGCCTACGCGATCGACGGTGACGTCTTTTTCGACGTGACGAAGGACCCCGGTTACGGTCAACTGTCCAACCGCAGCGTCGAGGCACAGCAAGGCGAAGGCGGCGGCGCGGCGGCCAAAAAACGCAACCCCGGCGATTTCGCACTTTGGAAGTCCGCCCGCTCGGGAGAACCGAGTTGGGAAAGTCCCTGGGGCGACGGGCGTCCCGGATGGCATATCGAATGCTCAGCGATGAGCCATGAAATCCTCGGCGAAACGTTCGACATCCACGGCGGCGGTCTCGATCTGATGTTCCCCCACCACGAAAACGAACGCGCCCAATCCGCCTGCCGGCACGACGCGCCGATGGTCAAGTATTGGATGCACAACGGTTTAATGAGAGCCCCCGAGAAAGGCAAAATCGGTGGCAAGAGTGACCGCGAGAACGCTGCCAACGGAGCGACAGCCTCCACCGCTGCCGAAGTTTCACTCGAATCGGTCGAAGAGGCCGCCACCGGAAAAATTAGCCGTAGCAAAGGAGCCGGCGGACTCGCCGATCTCATCCGATCCCAAACCGGTGAACGTATCCGGTTCTTCCTCTTGCGAACCCATTACCGCAGCACGATCATCTTCAACGACGAAACACTCGAAGAAGCGGGCACGTCGCTCGAAGCGTTCTACCGGTTCTTTGATCGGTTCGCGGAAATCAGCGGCCAGTCGTTCTACGAACTCGAAACACCTGCCCTGCGATCCGAAGGCGATTTCGATGCCGGCAAGGATCCGTTGCTCAACGAAGTCCAATCGATCCGGAACAAATTCCTCGCCGCGATGGACGACGACTTCAACACCGGTCTGGCGATCAGTGTGCTGTTCGATTCCCTTCGCTCGCTGAACCGTTACATCGATTCAGAAAAACTCGTCGCCGGCTCCGATCCGTCATCCGACGCCGTGGTCCGACTCGTTCACGCGACCACCGTGATCGCCGAACTATCCCGCGTACTCGGTTTGTTCGCCAAACCGCCGATCGCGCCCGCCGGTGATGAGTCGGCGGCCGAACTACTCGACGGCGTCGTGCGACTACTCATCGATCTTCGCAAGGAAGCACGCGACCGGAAAGATTACGCGACCGGTGATGCGATCCGTGATCGATTGACCGCACTCGGTGTCGCCCTGCTCGACAAGAAAGAAGGCACCTCTTGGGAACGCAACTCGTAGTCGACCGTCCGAACGTCGCCCAATGTATCTTGGGCATCGATCCGGGACTCAATACCACCGGCTACGCCGTGATCTCACGTCACGGCGGCTGCCTCCGATTGCTCGAAGCGGGCATCGTTCGCAGCCGCGCCCGTGACCCACTGGGCACTCGGCTGAAAGAACTCAGCGACGGCGTGCGTGAGGTCATCGCATCGCACCCGATCGACGCGGTCGCATTAGAACAACTGTTCTCCCATTATGAACGCCCCCGAACCGCAATCCTGATGGGACACGCCCGTGGCGTGATCTGTTTAGCGGCCGGTGAAGCGGGATTGTCGATCGATCATTATGAACCGACCCGTGTGAAGAAAGTCATGACGGGCAACGGACGGGCATCGAAATCGCAAATGCAGTTGGCCGTCAAACTGCAACTCGGACTCGAACACGTCCCCGAACCCAACGACGTCGCCGACGCCATGGCCATCGCCCTGACCGGCCACTACCTCGCCGGCAACCCACTCGCCAAAGCGATGTGAATCGAGGTCAGTGACACGAACCCTGGCGAGTGTACCGCTACACGGTTGTCCGTTTGCTCGAAGACGCGCTGCACCGACAACCGCTGTCGTTAAGTAACGCGGGATCAATCACTGTTGTAGCCGAACTCGCCAGAGTTTGGTTTCCACTGGGAATATCCAAAGTTTGGCGACTTCGGCTACGAGTAAGTCCGTCAGTTATTGTTCCCGCGTTCCTGAGCAGGTTCGGGGAAGTCTTTCGGTCGATTAGCCGTTTTGGCGTTAACCACGGTTCTAAGCAGGTCTGGTGATGTATTTCGGCGAAACCGCGAATCATAACCCGACGCATTAGCGAGGGATTCACGCTCAATCCCTCGCTAACGCGTCGGGTTATAAAAAACCGAATCGTTCGAGTTATACCGAATCATTTGACAAGACCTGCTTAGCCTGTCGTGATTGAGCAGTACCCGCGAAATGCCTTCGTAGCTTGTTTCGTATTGACCGATTAATAATCCCAGGTGTTTTCCCGGTTTTTCTCTTGACTGCCCCCCCTCTACTCCCTTTAATGAGGGTTCAATGGCCATCAAAAGAGGGAGTGGGTACCTAAATGAGCTTTCGCATCGTACTCGGCTTGATCTTGTCTTCAGCATTTGTCTTTGCTGACGACGAGACACCTGGGAAAAACCAAATTTCTTTCAACGTCTCGAAAGACGTCCCGATCGAGTCCATTCTGGGACGATATCACATGGTGGTCGATCTCGGAGAACTACCCGCCGGAGCGACGGGCATGATTAAGTTAAACTTGATCAACAATCATCAGCAGCACTTTTCAATAGAGCGACTCGAACTTGGCTGTCGATGCTCTTCGGCATCACTACAGTTTGATGAACTCAAACCAAACACGAAGGCGAGCTTGAGTGTCAAACTCACAACCGCCTTGCATGCTCGCAAAGCCTTGGTCGTCAACACGCTAACACTTATCAGTGCGGATGATCCATCGGAGAATCTAAATCTACTGCTACGCTATCGCTTGGCGGGGCTGATGTGTTTCGCTGCGGATTCCTTCATGCAGGAAGCGGATCCAAGTCTGGATCGGCAAACCGTCCGGATACCATTGAACGTAACAAGCCCGGTGTTGCCTAGTGAGGTCAAGATTTCAACTTTACCTGCGGAATTCGGGGTCGTGGCCAACGTCATTACCGAGAACTCGCACCATTTCGTTGAGGTGACTTTCGATCCTGTATTCGTTGACGAGGACGGAGTTCCTCTCTCGATTGTGATTGCCGATCCTTCCCGCGGTCTGGAAGACCAATACACCCTTGTTCTAACACGCCGCAAAAGCATTGAGATCAGCCCTAAGTCACTTATCTTTAAGCGTTCTGATGAAATGGTGACGGCAAATTGCATCATCCGCTATCGGCCCCCGTTGAGCCAGGAAACGAGTCGTGAAAGCGTCGCTGATGCGAAGTTGAAGCCGATACTGCCAATCTTCATTGAAGCTAAACTGGGAGATTCACCTGTCGACACCAAAGTCAGGAAACTTGGCGAGGGCATCTATCGCGTCGGTCTACAGTTCCCGTACACGCTTTTGGAAAAACGCATTGGGCTGGCAGAAATGCCCAAGCTGAATTGGCACATACTCGTTAATCGCAAGAGATTTTCGGCAGTGTCATCGATTAATACCCACTTCACCACGAACGTTCGTAACCCAAGTCCGGAGTAGAGCAATGACGAAGTTTTTGTTTTTGCTAGTCAGTCTTAGCGTCGCTCAATCGTCGATTGCATCAGCCCAGTGCGATGTAGTTTTCCAAACATCTTGCGAGGATTTTGCTGATTTCTTGGGTCATGAATCGAAAACGTGCAACGATTTCCCCTGTGACGAAGGCTGGGGCGGATGGGAATGTACCACAAGCGATTTCGGTATCGATATCCTCGACAATTCGGCGGATTACTACAGTAGTGCCGCCCCTGGGGAAGTCGGAAGCACCGCCCTCGATTGGACTACTGGAGATTTGTGCATCCGAAAACGAATATGCGAAGATTGCCAACACCAAATTACGAATGAACGACCAAATTGTCTGTATAAAGCAGGTTCAATTTGGACGGATTTCATATGGGGTTCGGTTGTATCTTACGCCGGTAATCCCTGTATCGGGAGTTAAACAAGTAATCGTCATGAATACTCTTTTCCTTACTCCGTCACGCTACTTAACGTCCTGCCTGTGCTGGTTGATGATGTCAAGCTTAGTCGGCTATGGTCAAGACCATCGGGATGACCAGCAGGCGGCTTTGTCTTGGATGACTGCCTACGTGTCCAACCTCGCGGCGGTCGACGAATTTGAGGTAGCTTGGCGTTACGAAAGTCAGACTTCTTCCGATTCGGGTGCGATTGAGGAGTCGCTAACGACCGGACGGATGGCTGTCGTTGCACCGGGAGATCGCTACTTCGCGGCGATGGATCAAGCAATTGTTAGGGTCGCCGCGAAAGCCGACGGCGCGGTCGACCAAAAATCCATCTCCTTTATCGCTGTTCTGGGTGACGGAGAGACGGGGTGGACTCGGGTCATGCCGGGAAAACCGAATAAGGCGAGATTGAAGGAGCCGAAACAGTTGTTGAAACTCGCGTCGATCCCGTACCTCGGAGCTATCGGATTAGTAGGCTTCCCGTTGTACCACGAGCAAGCTGAGCAAATGGAGCGGCAGCTCGAGTGGCTTCGAGGTGGAGGCGCTCCGCTGAAAGTCACTTCAGCGGGGAGTGCAAAGCAGGTGGTGCAATTGTCGCTACCATTACCGAGCGGTGGGGAAATACGTCGAACAACCGCCTTCGACGTCGATACCATGGTCCCCATCAACTTTCAAGAACGCTGGGCTGACGAGGAAAAGATTCTTACCACGGTGACCGAACACTACGTCTTTTCCGACATCTCAGGGATCTTCGTTCCTACGGAGATCACGGGGGAAAGACGCCGCAAGATGACGGTGGACGAGAAGCGGGTACCGGCGACCGAACTATATCAAGTCCGATTTGTTTGGAAGTCACTCAACAAGGGCATTTCTCCTGAACTACTCAATCCAGAAATACTCTCGAATGATCAACTTCTCCGAGAACTGGTATCGCCCTCCGAATTTGGAAACTGAATGAGAAAAAGGTGTCCGGTACGAATGACGTTGTCCCAGCGTTTTATCGGCACTTCGGCGATTCCGCTGGTTCTCGGAGCGTGACAGGCAGTGTTCACATGAGGTGCCCAACGGAGCTGGAATTGGGTCACGCCAATCTTAATTTTTTTCTGATGGCAATTTAGATGTCGATCCTATCATTGTCGCTCAATCGACAAACAAATCGTTTCGCAAGACAAGTTCGCCCGCAGCACCTGCATTGGATTTCTTCGACATCAGAGAGACCTGCGTTGTGGGATGCGACACGCAAAATCATTGGACGCAGGAAAAAATTCCCCAAGAAAATCCAACTTCCTAGATGAGCACTTTGTTGCGATTGATGGAAGAGGATTCAGGCGCATCGAAATCAAACGCGTCACATCGGGCCAATGACCGTGCGGATGAATTTCTTGAGCGCCGTGTCCAATGAAACCATCCCGCTGCACCGATGCGATGCTGAACCGAACTCCCGAAATTAGGAAGCTCGATGTTAGAGAAGGCGAAGCCTTGAGCGTCGGATAGCTCGAACGGGCCAAAAAATCGAAGGAGACGAGAAACTCGATCATTCCCCACTCTCCCCTGCTTGGCAGCGTCACTCGGTGGTCACGTCACTCGGTAGTCACGTCACTCGGTAGTCACGTCACTCGGTGGTCACAAACTAGCCGGGATGCACGCTATACTGAAGCGACTATGAACATCCAAACCAATCCAGAACTGGAACTCGCATTCGATTACGTCCGCGAGACGTCAACGAGCATCTTTTTGACGGGCAAGGCGGGCAGCGGCAAAACCACGTTCTTGCGTCAGTTCAAAGCCGAGGGTGGCAAGCGGATGGCGGTGGTCGCCCCGACCGGTGTCGCTGCCATCAATGCCGGTGGCATGACCATCCACTCCCTCTTCCAACTTCCCTTCGGATTGCACCTGCCCGATGGACAACGCCGCGAGGAGAATCGAAGGTTCTCCCGACAGAAACTGAATCTGATTCGCAGCCTCGATCTGTTGGTAATCGACGAAATCAGCATGGTCCGAGCCGACATGTTGGACGCGGTCGATGAAGCTCTGCGGCGGTTTCGCGGTGACGAGCGCCCGTTCGGCAACGTCCAATTGCTGATGATTGGCGACTTGCACCAATTACCTCCCGTCGTCAGGCACGAGGATTGGGAAACGCTGAATCGCTATTACGACACTCCCTATTTCTTCGGCAGCTTGGCACTCAAGAAAACCGACTACGTCTCCATCGAACTCAAGCACATTTACCGCCAATCCGACGCCACGTTCATCGAGTTGCTCAACAAAGTACGCGGCAACCACTTGGATGAAACCACACTGCGGACACTCAACAGTCGTTACGTGCCCAATTTTCGACCGTCAACCAAAGACGCCTACATTACGTTGACAGCGACCAATGCCGTGGCACTCGGCATCAATACCGAGAACCTCGCTGAATTGCCCGGAAAGTCGCATCGCTTTACCGCTCAGATCGTGGGCGACTTCCCCGCCAGTGCGTACCCAACGGAGGAAAAGCTGGAGTTCAAAATAGGGGCGCAGGTGATGTTCATCAAGAACGATTCGCAACCCGCAAAGCGGTACTATAACGGTAAGATCGGCCGGGTCGTGAGCATCACCGACGAAGCGATTTTTGTTCGCTGCGAAGGGGACCCCGGCAATATCGCGGTTGTTCCCGATGAATGGATGAACGCGAAGTACACGCTGAATGAAACGACGAAGGAAATCGAAGAGCAAGTGCTGGGTACGTTTATCCAGTATCCGCTCAAGTTGGCTTGGGCGATCACGATCCACAAGAGTCAGGGGCTGACGTTTGAGCGTGCGATCATCGATGCTCAGGCCGCCTTCGCCCACGGCCAAGTCTACGTTGCCCTCAGCCGCTGCACGAGTTTCGAAGGGATCGTACTGCGATCGAGGATCGAATATTCGAGCGTCAAAACAGATCCCGTCGTCCAGCACTACAGCGACGAAGCCCAGCGCAACGCGCCGTCGGAGAGTCAAGTGCAAGAGGCCAAACGTCAGTACCAACGATGTCTGATTGAGGATCTGTTTAGTTTCCAAGGCATCGCGGAGAGTTTCAGCAGTTTGCGACGAACGTACCAGGAGCATCAAAGCACGCTCGGCGCTGAGGCGTCCGATCAACTCAGCGCCTTGACGCGAACATCCCACGAAGCACTCACGTCGGTCGCCGACAAATTTCATCCGCAATTGATCGCTTACTTTCAAGAGGAAGGGCTGCCCGAGTCGAATTCCATTCTCCGGGGGCGGATCGTGAAAGCGGCCGGCTACTTTACCGAGAAACTCGACGGATTGATGCAAGAGGCCGGTACACTGCCGATGCAGACCGATAACCAAGCGGTTCGAACGACGGTCCATTCGCAGTTCGAGCACTTGCAGCGGCAACTGTTTCTCAAGCGGGCCAGTTTTGCCGCTTGCAGCGAAGGATTCTCAACGGTGGCTTACAAGCGAGCCCAGTTCGATGCCGAGTTGGACTTCTCTCGCCAATTCTCTAAACCAGTTCAAGCCGAGACGGTTCCCGCAGGGGTGCCGAACCCAGAGTTGTATGCGGAACTGTTGCAGTACCGGCGGAAGATGTCCGATGAGCACGGCATCACACCGCGAGCGGTGTTGACCACCGAATCACTTCGCCAATTAGTGAGCGTGTTGCCAACGACTCAAAAGGCAATTAGCAAAATCCATGGGATCGCTCGCAAACGTCTCGAACGTTACGGCAAAGACATCGAGGCGATGATCCGAAAGTATCGTGAGGCGAATCCAATTTCGAAAGGCCAAGCGGCAGCTAAAAAACAGTCGCAGGGTGAATACGGCTCAGGCACTCAGCAGACCAGCCTCGCGATGTTCGAGGCAGGTCAGACGGTCGAAGAGATTGCCAAAGAACGCGGACGGACGCCGACCACGATCCAAGGGCACTTGGCGTACTATGTCGAGGAGCATCAACTCGACATCCTCCGCGTGCTGGAGCAAGCCAAACTGGAAGAGATCGAGCAATTCTGCTCGGTTGATCCGAGCGCCACCCTCGCCGAGGCGAAGACTCATTTCGAATCGAAGTTTAGCTACGGCGAGTTGAGACTCGCCTTCAGCCACCTGGCCCGCGGCCAAGAATGAGTTTCGACTACGGACCGTCGTCACCACGTAGCGGCGTCTCTCCGAGACGTTGAAATTGACGAGTCTCAGAGAGACTCGTCTACGTGGGGTTCTGCCAAACCGCTCCTCTGCGTCGAAACTAATGCTTGGGAAATAGTGACCACTAGGCTACATTCTATGATACGTCGGACGTCCCGGTCCGGTCGCGACGTCCACCGACTCCCCACCGACTCGCCCTGCCAGGATGAGTCGCAACAGCATGTTCACTCTGCTCCCGCCTCCCTCCGCCCTGAAAACAGCCCAAGCCGATGCGCTACCGATCCATTTCCTCAGCCTGTTGGTGCGTGTTCGGTGGACTGGTAATCGCTGGATTGGCAATCGGGCAAGACAGCTTAACCAGCACGGACGCAGCGCGTCCAACGCTCGCGGAGGTCAAAGTAAAAGGTGCGGAGCAGTCGACATATCTCGAAAGACGCGCGTCCGATATCGACGTTGATCGTGATAAACGGTCAATGGTGCCTGAGGCGAACCTTGCCGCCTTCGATCAAGATGTTTTGCCCATCCTTGCCAACGCCTGCGTCGATTGTCATGGGCCCGACTCTCAAGAAGGCAATCTACGGATCGATACGTTGGATCCCGATCTGCTGCATGGCGAGGACGTTGATTGGTGGCTCGAGGTGATGGCGGTGCTCAGCAACGGAGAAATGCCACCACCGGACGCCGAAGAATTAAAGGGCGAAGATCGCAGCAAGGTCGTCGAGTGGTTATCGAGCGAGATTCAAACTGCCTCCACGGTGCGTCGAGCCAGCGGGCAGCACTCCTCGTTTCGGCGTTTGACTCGCTATGAGTACAACTACGCGATGCAGGATATCTTGCACCTGCCATGGGACTTTGCCAAAGACCTGCCGCCGGACGCGCACTCGGAAGATGGTTTTCAAAACAGTTCGGAGACGTTGCACATGTCCGTCATGCAACTGGAAACCTATCGCGAGCTAGCGCGGAAAGCACTTTTGCGTGCAACGGTACGGAGAGAACGCCCGCCCGCGACCTACTGGGGCATCACGATGAAACAGGCTGCCGACCGTGAGTGGTCGAGGCGAACGAAACAACTCGATAAAATCAAAGAGCAATTCAAAGACGATCCGGCGAAACAACAGCAAGAACTCGAACAACGGACCGCCAGTTTCAAACAGCCTCACACACGACCGTACTACCGCGAGCTTTCTTCCGGTGACACGGTTCGTGCCGAATGGTCCTACGGCGGCGCGAAGTTTGCTTTCGAACCGAGCGAGGACGAGCCGCAACTACCGGACACATTTGATCACGTCGCGGTCATTCCACACGGTCACAACCAAAGCCTGACGGTGGAACTGGGCGATCAAGTTCCTGACGAGGGCATGATGCGAGTCCGCGTTCGAGCATCACGAGCGTCGACGGAGGAAAACCATATTCCCAGTCTGAGATTGGAGTTCGGATTCCAAGCCAGCAACGAAGGCCAAGCCGTGGTTGGTGTGAGCGACGTGGACACACCCATCACAGCAAACTCAGACAACCCGCAGGTCTATCAATGGGACGTGCCGCTAAGCGAGATCTATCCACGCAACTCGTTTCGCACCTTGTCGAAGATGGGCGATCTTCCCAGTCCCTCGGAATACATCCGGTTTGTTAACAGTTCTTCGCCACGAGGCGAACACGGGGATATCCAAATCGACTATGTCGAAGTCACTGCTCCGGTGTACGAGCAGTGGCCGCCGCAATCGCATACAAGCATTTTCTTTGACAGCGATCACAAGAACGATGAAGCGATCTACGCACGTGAGATCTTGACTGCGTTCATGTCCAAGGCTTGGTGTCGTAGCGTGAGCCAAGCAGACATTGATGGGAAGGCGAAGCTGTTCGATACGATGCGACCGCACTGCGATACTTTCGAGGATGCGATGATCGAAGTACTCGCCACAGTGCTTTCGTCACCAAATTTCCTGTACGTCGTTTCGGAAACCTCTTCGACCGATTCCGCTTCAACCGATTCAATCGCAACCACCGCAAGACTCTCCGCGCACGAACTGGCAGCTCGGCTCACGATGTTCCTGTGGTGCAGCATTCCCGATCAACCGTTGCTCGACTTGGCAGCCAGCGGGCAACTCGAAGACGCAGCGATTCTCTCGGAACAGGTCGACCGAATGCTGGCCGACCCACGATCCGAACGATTCGCCAAGCACTTCGTTCATCAGTGGCTTGACATGCAACTGTTGGACTTTCTCTCAGTCGAAAAGAAGGCGGATCCGTTGCTCAAGGAGGCGATGCAGTACGAACCGATCGCGTTTTTCCAGGAGGTACTGCACAACGACGCCAGCGTGCTGGACTTCATTCACGCCGACTACGCGATGGTGAATGAGCGTTTGGCGTTGCACAGTGGTTTGACGCACGTCCGTGGCAATCACTTTCGCCGTGTTCCCGTCGACGCGAGCCAGAACCGGGGTGGACTGTTGACCCAAGCCGGATTGCTGGCCATGAACTCCCTCGGCGACGACTCGCACCCGCTCAAACGCGGCGTGTGGTTGTTGGAGAGTATCCTCAACGATCCCCCGCCGCCTCCCCCACCGGCCGTCCCGGAGATCGATCTTGCCGATCCCGAGATTGCCAAGATGAGTTTGAAGGAGCAAATCGAAGACCACCGCAATCACGCCGCCTGCATGTCTTGCCACGCCAAGATCGACCCCTGGGGCATCGCGTTTGAAAACTACGATGCGCTCGGTCGGTGGCGAAACCAAGTCAACGGCAAGCCCGTGGATGCCACCAGCTTTTTGTTCAACACGCAAGAACTCAGTGGCATGGACGGGCTGAAGCGATTTCTACTGGAACATCGCCAAGACCAATTTATTCGCGCACTCGTTCACAAAATGGCGACGTACGCACTCGGACGCCCCGTCACGTTCAGCGACCACGCCCGGATCGACAACGTGACGGCCGAGGTTCGCAACCACGGTGACGGCTTGGCCACCATGGTCCACACCTTGATCGCCAGCGAACTGTTTCAGTCTCGATAGATTGCAGTCCTTCGATGATTGATCCCGCGTTACCCAAGCACGTCGTCGCAATTAATTCGGTGAAACCACCCAGCAGCGTCTCTCTGAGACACTGGAAATGGCGAGTCTCAGAGAGACTCGCCTACGTGAGATTCTGCCGAACCTTCTCCACTGATGTGCTTAGTATTCAAACCACCCACGTTTCATCTCCACCACGGCAGCGCACGTATGAACTTCAACTCACTTGATCGTCGTCGATTTCTTCGCGGCTCTGGCGTGGCGTTGGCACTTCCCTTGTTTGAATCGGTCGCATTCTCCTCGCCCGTTCCCGGCACCGACTCGGCCGCTCCCCAACGCCTGGCTTGTGTTTATTTTCCCGACGGCGTCCCGATGCCGCTGGCACAAGACCCGGCGTACAAGGACTGGTCCTGGTTTCCCCACGGCAGTGGCAAGGACTTCACGTTTTCCAAGGTCGGCGAAGTGTTCCAGCCCGTCCGTGAGGACTTGACCGTGCTGTCTGGGTTTTCTCATCCGTCGGCGCGGACGGTCCACGGTCACTCCAACTCCGACCAATTCCTGACGGCGGCGGCGACCGGTTCGCGTGGTGCTTATGCGAACACGATCTCGCTGGATCAAGTTTATGCGGAGCACGTTGGCGACCAGACGCGATTTTCATCGCTCGTGTTGTCCACCGATGGGGGCACGGGAACGCCACGGGGCACTCACACGCTTTCGTTCACACGAAACGGCCGAGCGATCCCAGCGGAACATCGACCCAAGCGAGTCTTTGACATGCTGTTTGTCAAGAATGACGCCGACGCCGCCCGCCGGCTGGCACTCAACGCGAGCGCGTTGGACGACCTGCTGGCCGATGCAAGATCGCTACGGTTGCGACTCGCCGTTTCGGATCAACGCAGCCTCGATGAGTATTTGGAATCGGTTCGCGACGCAGAACTCAAAGTCGAAAAGGCCAAGCGTTGGATCGACACACCGCTGCCAACGGTTGACTCGGATCACCTGAATCTGGAACTGACTCCGGATGAACCTCGCGGCTACGTTCAAATCGTTTTTGAACTGATGTATTTGGCCTTCAAGACCGATTCGACTCGCGTCGCCACCTACCAGTTGGGTCGCGAAAATGGCTTTGGCATCAGCGACCACCTCGCCCGCGCCGTTGGCTTGAATCTGGCACATTCGCTCTCGCATGACACGAAACAACCGGACGGTTGGAAAAACTTTGGGACTTATTGCCAGTTCTTGAACGAGGAATTCGCCCGCTTCGCCAAGAAACTCAAGGACACGCCCGAGCCCGCTGGCAAGGGCACGATGCTCGACAATACGCTGCTTTTGTTCGGTTCGGCATCCAGCGCGTTTCATCTTTCACGCAATTACCCGTTGGTGTTGGCGGGCGGGAAAAACATGGGATTCCAGCACGGCCAGTACCTCAACAACGCCGGAGCCAATCCGCAAGGCGGCGCGTGGGACGGCGGACGTGAACCCTGGCAACAGGAAGCCAGCAACGAAGACAAGCCGCTCTCCAACGTCTTCGTCACCATGCTCAGGCAACTCGGGGTCGACACGGAAACCTTCGCCGATAGCACCGGTACCGTCCCCGAACTGCTGTAAGGAATTTCCCCGGATCCCTTTCCTGACCCAGCTAGCGTCGCCCGACGATGGAATCCACGTTCTGGCGAACGCAGCGACTCGGATTATTGTCTCGCTGTCACGAAGCACATCGGCGATAAAGTTTAGGCAGAACCTCACTTAGGCGAGTCTCGCTGAGCCTCGCAATTTCCAGAGTCTCGGAGAGACGCGGCTACGTGGTTCTCCCGAATCAATGGTGAGGAGGTGCTTAATTGGAGTGTTTTTGCTCATTGTTCTGGATCCACCGCGAGACATCCTGCGGATCGAGGACGGCGGCGAGTTTAATCGCGTTGGGCAAGATGCTCGGGTGGAGCTCGGATGGCGGTGCGGGCGGGGTGGGGTTGGGAGTGAGAGGTGGCGGAAAAATGGGGGAGTAAAATGGAGGTGGGAGGGCCGGCCTCAAAAAAGTGGAACTGGGGGCGTGGCGGCTAATTTCTGGAACTTTCTGTTCAGGCGGGCGTCCAATTGACGCGGGATCGTGCCGGTTATTCGGATCCAATCGACTCGGGGCCAGCTTTCCCGGTCTCCCTCACCCTCCGGGTGGGGGAGACCGGGAAAGGGCGGCGTTGAGGCGGTATTTTCGATACGACTGGCACATCCGCTCGCCAGATGATGGTTGCGTTAAGTAGTGTGACGGCAAAAATTTGCGACACTGCGGGTCGCAACTATACTCGGCGGATTGGACGTCTCAATATTGCGTCGGGGAGCAGTGCTTTTTCTGGTCCGTGGTGCTATTTGCAAAGACGTCCAACCTTGTCATCCACGACTGAACTTGGCGTGGCGATTGGGGTCGGATTGAGAATCATTGCGGTAGGAAACCGCGTGTTTTTGCTTTCCGATCAATTGTCGTGCGAAGTTCCGAGATTCACATCAAGTGCAATTGGTTTGCCGGTTTCCCAGGGGTTTTCTGCCCTTGTCGAGATCGTGCTGCCGTCCGCTCTGCCTAGAAGGTTCGGTCTATGACCTCGCGTCAGCGAAACTCGTCGTCTTCTTCCCCTGCATCGTCCCCTGCTTCGCAATCGGAGCAGCCGATTGGCTCGCGCCGCTTGCCTCGGGAGGGCCGACGCGCGAAACAATCTCGTCATACCCGGCGTCGGCATTTGCTCGAAACGCTCGAAGCCCGGCAATTGCTCGCCGGGCCGGAGCTGATCGGCATCCAACCGAACGAGGGCGAGTTGATCGACAATGGCGATGTCCGCCAGATCGCCCCTCGGGTGCTGACGTTCCGTTTCGACGAGGATCAGCAGCTCGATGCGAACACGCTCGGTGCGATCCAGATCTCGCGCAGTGGTCGCGACGGAGCGTTCGGGACGGCCGATGACGTGCCGATCACGCCCGGGTTGGTGACGCTCGGCGATCCGAATGAAAACGAAATCGTGGTACGGTTCGCCGATTCGTTGCCCGATGACAATTACCGGATCAACATTTTCGGGTACGACGACCCGACCTCGTCGCCACGAATCGTCGGTTTGCGAAACGTGCAGGGCGAATTGATCCAGCCGTCGGTGGCGGGTGAGCGGGTCGAGCGGATCGATTTCCGGCTCGATCTCGGTGCGTTGATCGAAGCGGTCGTGCCGCAACCGGTCGTCCGCAACGCCGACGGATCGTTGACTCAGAACCGGAATGAAGTCGTTGTTTATTTCAACGAGGATCCGTTGTTTTTTGAAGACGAGGCGGCCGAAGCGATCATTTCACGCGAAGCGGCTACGCTCAACAATGGCACGACTCTCGGTGCGGTGACGCTCCGCGTGAACGCTCAGTTGACCGGTCAGGTCTATGAGAGCACGGAGATTGTGTTCAACCGGATCACGACAGCGGGTTTGTCGACGACGGCGAGTTTCAACGAGGCAACGCGGACGATCACGGTCAACCATCCGAGCACGGCCACGTTCAGTAACATTGCCACGGCAGTCAACGCGTTGCCTGATTTTTCCGCCGTTGCCGAGGGCGCGGGCACACGGACGTTTGGGACGGGGAGTAGTCTGCCGGTACGGGCGGAGATCGTGGGCATCCCGAGCCAGCGTTCGGCGGAGAATCCCCGGTTCTACCAATTGTTACTGACGCAGGAGACCGTTCGTACGACGGACGATGTTTTCTATCAACCTAGGGAAGTCATCTACAATGCCGAGACGCACACGGCTCGGTTGATTTTCGATACCGACATCAACAATCTGCCGGGCGTTCCGGTGGGTGGTGGGACGTTCCGTTTACGAATCGGAACGGCGGTCGATTCGAGGGTCGATTTGATCGTCAAACCGGACACGTTCAATGCGGCGCCGTCGGCGACGGTCTCGCTCGGTGCGGCTGGGGGTTCGTTCCAGTTTGTATCCGAACAGGTCGGCGAATCTGCGTCCGGTCAAGAGGTTCGTTTCGTCAATACGGGCATCGGCGGGTTGTCGGTTTCTCGTGATGGGAACGGCGCGATCGTTTTCGATTTCGGCGGCGTGGTTCCGTTGGTGAGCGATTTGGGTGCGGCGATCGCATCGAATCCGGTGGTTCGAAATCTGATTTCGATCGACGTCGACAGCGATTCGGCAACGACTCCGGTGCCGGAGCGTTTGGTCGGTGCGGCGGCGGTGGTTTTGCTCGGGTTGGGCGACACGCTCGGATCGTCTCTCGACGTGGGTATGTTCGGACAAAGCGACGCGTTGACGAGTTTGGTGATTCGGGAATCGATCTCACCGCAGCAAGTTAATATTGAGTTACCCGGCGGCGACGGTGACCCGGGCCATCGGTTGTTGATCAAGCATATCAACGAAACGTTCGGTGCGGACACGCAGTCGGGCGTCAGTGAGATTCCGTACAATTTCCAGGGCGTCTATTTCACCAATGGGAACGAGAGTTCGCTCAACCAGATCACGCCGACGCAGAAGCTCCGTATCCGCGAAGTACTCGAATTGTGGAGTCAGAAGATCGGCGTTCAGTTTGCCGAAACGGCAAATCAGGGGATCACGTTCGCGGTCGGCGAAACGAGCACGGTACTGACCAACGAATTCCTTCCTGATGATCAACGATTCACTGCGATTCCTCAATTGCAAGCGTCCGTGCGAGTCGACCCGGCGATCAATGACAATGCGACCGCGGCGTCGGCCAATGCGTCGATCGTGTTCAGTAACCAGGCGAATTTCGGTCTGAACTACGGCGAGGATTTTACACGAAAATCGGCTGCGGGCATCGGGTTCTTGTTGGGGCTGTTGGCGGCTCCCGACCAGGCGCAGAATGTGTTGATGGCGCTCAGTGCGTTCAACCAGGACGCGTTGTTACGTCGTCCGAGTGATCCGGAAGGTCCGATCCCGGGGATTCCCGCGCCGACGACTAATCCGAACTCACCGGATTACCAACGGTTCGATGAGGACTATCCGGAGTTCCGGGGTTTCCTTAACGATTTGATCGATCCGATCTCGTTGCCCGACGCGGTTCCGACGACTGAGGGTAGTTTGGTTTATCTGCCCGACAATCTCGATGATTTCCAACTGCCCGGTTGGGAGCCGGTGTTCCCGTCGAATGTCGATGTATTGCACGGGCAATACGTTCACCGTCCCGATAGTGTGGACGTGGATTTGTATCGTTTCGAAGTGAATTTGAACGACGCTGATCGTGTCGGTCAATTGAGTGTGGAGACGTTCGCCGAGCGGCTCGCCGATTCCAGCGGGCTCGATACGACGCTCACGTTATTTGAAGAGGTCCGCGCCTCGGCGATCACAGACCTGCGGGTCGGTCCGACGTTGCAATTGCGTTTCGACGCCGTTCAGGTCGGCACGTCTGGCAACGGCGCTCGGATCGAGTTTGTCGAGAGTGATCGCACGCTCGGGGATGACGTTGTCCGTGTGCTGCGAGTCGACGACGGGAATGGGAATGTCATTAATAATGTGATCACGATCGACATGCCGCGTCGTGGTCGGTTCGTGGACAGTGTTTCGGTTGCCGATTTGATTGGTGCGATTGAATCCGATGCGTTCGCGAGCAGCCTGTTTAGCATCACGTTGGTGAAGGGTTCGCCGACGACCGACATCAGCGGTCGGAGTCTGCGCTCGACGCCGATCGTTCTATCCGGTGGCGAGTTGCAACAACTCAGCCGCAATGACGATTACTTCAGCGAAGATTCGTTCTTAACTGCGGCGCTCGATGCTGGGGTTTATTACATTGGTGTCGCCGCGAGTGGTAATGACACGTACGATCCGATGATCAGGGACAGCGGTTTCGGCGGTTTGACCCAGGGCGAGTACGAGTTGCGGATCAAATTCGAGCCGCAGGTCGACGAGGTCGACGTGATTCGCGATGTGGACGGAACGCGTCCGGGAATTCCGGGGACGCCGATCGATGGCGACGGCGACGGTGTTCCGCGAGGCGTACATAATTTCTGGTTCCAGACGCGTCCGGAATTACGGACCATGCAGTTCACGCTCGACGGTGAGGCGATCACGCCGCGTCAGAGCGTGAGGGTGGTCGGTTCCGATGGCGATTCACGGACGTATGAGTTCATCCCGTTCAACGGCGGTGCTCCTCGTCCGGGCAACATTGTGATCCGTTACAGCAACACGCCGGGCAACGATTCGCCGGCGGGGAATTTGGCCGAATTGTTGGCGACGGCGATCAACGGACGTCAAGATGCGACGGGCGTGCGGGCATCCGTCAGCGGTGACAACTTGACTCTCGACGGAGAACGCTCGCTGAGTTTCTCCAGTGGTTTCCGTGGGATCGAAACGTTCGGGCGGATGATCTTTGTCGATAAGGCGGCGGCAACCAATGCCGACGGCAGTCTCGAATTGCCGTTCAACAACATCAACAATCCGGCCGTGGTCAACGCGTTCGGTTCGGCCCTTCGGGGCGACATTGTGCGGATCGTCGGTAACGGTGGTGCGGACCAAAACATCGTCACCGAGGCGGATAACTTCGCGTACGAATTCGGACTCAGCGAAGTCGGCGGGCGGGTGCTCGAAGACGGACGCGACATGGAGATCCCGGCCGGTGTGACGACGATGATCGATGCCGGTGCGATATTCAAATTGCGATCATCTCGGATCAGCGTCGGCAGCAGTGGCACGCAGATTGATCGCAGTGGCGGGGCGTTGCAGGTGCTCGGCACGCCACGTTTGGTCAGTTTCGACGGGCAAGACGCGTCGATCGTTGGCGAGTTCAACGACTTGGGTACCGGGTACGACGACGGCAGCGTGATCTTCACGAGCACGCGGGACCGCGCCGCCGATGCGCCCGGTGCGGGCACGTCGCCCGCACCACGCCCCGGCGATTGGGGCGGATTGGTGTTCCGCCGCGATGTCGACCAGGCGCAAGGGCGCCGGGATTTGGAAGACGAAGGCATCTTCCTGCAAACGGTCAACCATGCCGAGATCCGATTCGGCGGCAGCAGCAACATTTTGATCGATTCGGTGCAACAGTTGGTCAATCCGATTCAGATGATCAACCTGCGTCCGAACATCACGTTCAACGAGATCACACGGAGTGCCGATGCGGCGATGAGCGCTGCTCCGGATAGTTTCCAAGAGACCACGTTCGGCACGCCCGCGTTCCAACAGGCGGGCGAGTTCACATCGGATTACAGCCGTATCGGTCCGGACATTCACAACAACCGGTTGGTCAATAACAGTCTCAACGGTTTGTTCATCCGTACGATCGTGACACCAACGTCGCCGCCGACTCAGTTGACGGTATCGGCACGATTTGACGATACGAGTGTGGTTCACTTCATTGCTGAGAACCTCGTTATCGCGGGCAGTCCCGGTGGTTCGATCACCGACGGCGTGCGTCCGTCACTGGCCCAGGCATCGGCTCAGGTATTGACCGGCGGCGTGTTGCCGGTCAACACGACTCGGGTGGAATACTTGATGACGTTCGTCGACGCCAACGGATTCGAATCCGCCGCGACGGGGTTGGCTGATTCGTTGGAGTTGATTGCGGCGACCGGGCAAACGCTGGGCGGCGCGAGCATTGAATTGGCGGGTTTGCCGCGAATTCCGATCAACACGGATTACATTTCACGTCGTTTGTATCGCGCCGAATTCGATTCCGCCGGGAACTTGATTCCGTTTGATGTGGATGACCAGGGTAATCCGGTTTCGGGTCACCGTTTGATTGCCGATTTGGATGGTTCCGGTGCTATTTTCACAGACGATGGTTCGGCGACCGAGGGCGTTTTGGATTTGACACGGGTGGGACGTCGGGGGCGTCTCGATGCGTCGTTGACGGTTGATCCTGGGATGGTGGTGAAATTGCAGGGTGCTCACATTCAACTCGGTCAGGGGACTCAGTTGTTGTCGGAGGGGACGCTTTCGCAACCGGTGATTTTCACCAGTTCGCTCGACGATCGTTACGGTGCCGGTGGCACGTTTGACACGAACAATGATGCGGGCACGATCACGGGCAACCGTGCTCCGACGCGAGGTAATTGGTCGGGCATTTACGCGTCACCGAACGCCTACGTGAGTTTGGATCATGCGGTGGTTTCCTACGGCGGCGGGATCAGTTTGGTCGCCGGTGGGGAAACCCGTGGTTTCGCCCCGTTGGAGTTGCAGCAAGCCGACGGTCGGGTGACGAACTCGCGATTCGAATTCAATGAAGACGGTCAGGACGGATCGGGACGACCGGGACGTGGCGGATTGCTCGCCGTGGAGCCTTCGGTGATCTTTGTTCGTGGCAGTCAACCAGTGATCGTCGGCAATGATTTTGTCGACAACCGAGGTGCGGCGATTGGAATCGATGTCGATTCGTTGACCGCTGACTTGCTCCGCGATACTGGGCGTCAAACCGGGGGCGTCGATACGTTCTCGGATCTCGACGACAACCACGGTCCGTTGATCCGTCAGAACCGATTTGAGATCGTTGCCGCCGATGATGATGGCGACAAACAGATCAGTGGTTTAGTGATTCGCGGTGGCGCGTTGCTCGTCGAATCGGTGTGGGACGATACCGACATTGTTCACGTGCTCAACGAGAGCGTGACGGTCGGCAACATTCAGAGTTCGGGCGGGTTGCTGTTGCAGAGCCGAGCGAACGAATCGTTGGTTATCAAAATGAGTGGCGCGGGCACACCGAACAGTCCCACGCTGGGAACCGGGTTCACGGCAACGGGTGAATCGAGCGACAGTGCGGAGCGTCTCGGCGGCACGGTTCACATCGTCGGTTTGCCTGGGGCGCCGGTGGTGTTGACGAGTTTCAAAGACGACACCGTCGGGGCGGGACTGTCGGTCGATGGGACGCAGTTCACCGATACCAATGGCGACTCGTTCGGATCGCGTCCGGCATCGAATGATTGGCGGAGCGTTCTGCTGGATCAATACAGCAACGATCGCAACGTCGACTTTGTACTCGAACAGGAACTCGCGACGGACGTCGCACCGGGGCGGAACGGTACCGTGGCCCAGGCTCAATTCCTCGGCGAACTCGCTTCGGATTTGAACCAGGGTGACGAGAATCGCCGACTGGGTTTCGAGGTCAAAGGATATCTTTCCGAACCGACTGATATTGATACCTATAGTTTTGTCGGCAGTGCCGGTTCTGAAATCTGGGTCGATGTCGATCACACCGCGTTCGGCCTCGACACGGTCATCGAGTTGCTCAACGCCGAGGGCGTTTTGCTAGCACGCAGTGACAACTCGCTCGACGGCAGTCTCACTGTGATCGATCCATCGGCGAACGGATTGGTTGGGCCACTGCAATCACGGGATGACAGCTACACCGAACTGAATGTCTTCGGTGATTACCGCGACCTCGGCAGCGTCAATCCACGCGATGCCGGATTCCGGATCACGCTGCCCGGTAATTCGACAACGAATAACAACCGCAGCGAGTTTTTCTTCCGCATTCGCAGTGCGTCGAGCAACCCGAACGATCCCGAAGCGGGTGGTAGCCGCGGGAACTATTCGTTCCAGGTTCGGTTGCAAGAGGCCCAGGAATATCCTGGTAGCGTCGTTCGGTTCGCGGACATTCGATTCGCCAATCACGGGATTCACGTCCGTGGTCTTCCTGGAGAATCTCCGTTGCTCGGTGAGGCCGGAGAGAATGAACGTATCGATTCCAACGGAAACGTGATCGCGTCGAACGATGTGCTTGAAAACATCGTGTTGGGCAACGACAACCGTGCTCCGCAGAACCGTCCGCAGTACATCGGCAACTTGCTCGAAGGCAAGAACCCGGTGATCAGCGTGGCCGGTTCATTGAGCAGCCGCACGGATGTCGATATTTTCCAAATCGATTTGGACGCGTCCGTGAGCACCGAGGGGTTTGTCAGGAACTACTTGTCGACCATTTTCGATATCGACTATGCGTCCGGACTAACGCGGCCGGATACGAACATCAGCGTGTTCTATGATCCCGACGGCGAGTTCGGTCCCGCTCAACCTCAACTCGTTTTGTTTGGCGCCGACAGCAACGTGGCCGAGGATCAGGCCAGTCCGTTTGGCGAGGGCAATGATTTGTCGGAGCGACTCAACCGGGGTTCGATCTCGACGTCCGACCCGATGATCGGTCCGGTGTCGTTGCCCGAGGGTTCGTACTATGTCGCCGTGACGACGGGCGACCGATTGCCCGATGAGTTGTTCAATGTGGACACACGTCGCGAGCCGATCAATTCGGTCCAGCGGTTGTTCGAAGACCGAATTGACGTGTTCATCCCCGAGGGCGAGACGCAGAACGACAGCGTCTTCGGCGGTCCGCGTTTTGATGAACTGTTCAACGAAATTGAAATCGTCGGCAGCGGGTTCCAAACGTCGACTGATCGTGGTGGTGAACTCGGTCACGGCATTTATGGCAACTTTGATAACACCAACGTGGCTCAGGTCGGAAGCACTCAAACGCTGTACAGCGAATTCCAACCTTCGTCCCCGTTGGGTTCGGGGGTGTATACCTCGATTCAGAGCATTCCGGAGGCGCCTCGATTGCCCTTTGGTGCCCTCGATCTGAGTGCATTGGATTGGTCGCTCAACAACAATCCGCAAATCGGTGGTGGTCTTAATTTCCAGACTCCCGGATTCGGTTTCGACTACACCGCAGCGACGATTCCCCACGTGACGGTCGAAGGTGGAATGGGCGGCGACATCGCTGATTTCTATCAACTCGTCGTGCCGAACAACGGCACCCGCGTGATCATCGATATCGATGAAGGTTTCAACCCGTTCCAAGGAACGGGCGATGATTTCATTCCTGATTTCGACAGCGTCGATGTGGATCTCGTCATCCTCGATGCGGCGACGAACGTTCTGCTCCCGGGTCGCATCACGACCTCGGATCCGGACGAAGGCGAACTCGGCAGTCTCGGTTCCACGTTCATCTTTGGTGCGGGTGACGTGTTCGGTCGCAGTCGCGATCCGTTGTTTGACGGGTTCCTCGATGCGGGTGTGTACTTTATCGGCGTGCTCGAGCAATTGACCGACATCGGTCGCACCGATACCGGTGCGTTGACGGTGAGCCGCGGCGACGACGAGCCGACGCCGATCTCGGGGCGTTACCTGATGCACGTGTCGGCCGAAAACCAACCGGTCAACGCGGGCCTCGGCACGAACGAAAGCTTGTTCCTGGATCGCAATTTCGAATCCAACGGCGAACTGCGGAGCAATCCGTTCGACCTGACCGGATACGTCGCGGCTGATTTGCCCCGGTTCTATTTCAACTACCGTTGGGACAGTCCTCAGGACGGCGTCCGATTGAACGTAACGAGTAACGAGAACCCCACGGGGATTTCGTTGACGAGTACCGCGAACAGTCCGTTCGCGTTGACGAATCAATTCGCCGATGAGATCGTGACCCTCGCGGCTCAGAACGATTTCGTCAGTGACGGTCAGTGGCGTCAACAAATCGTCGACCTCGGTTCGTTCGCGGGCCATACCGGGATTCGATTTGAGTTCGAGTATGAAGGTGATTCGGTTCCCTTGCCGAGCGTGGACGGGTTGTTCCTCGACGATTTCATTGTCGGTTTCGCCGAACGTGGTGAGACGGTGTTCAACGCGGTGCCCGGTGAGACGGGTTTCCGCGCGTCCGGCAGCGGCAGCGGACCCGCGGGCGAGTATCAACTCGAAGCCCGTCGTGCGACGAATTTCGCCACATCACTGGGTGTGACTCAGGCTCTGACGGCATCGTTTGATACGAACGATCGCCACACGCAGGAGGTGACGCTGATCGTCCCCGCCGGTTCGCAAATTGCCGACGGTGATACGTTCGTGCTGAGCGACGGGCAATCGACTCAGGTGTTCGAGTTTGATTCCAACAATGTTGCCGGATTCGGCAATCAGCATTTGCCGTTTTTGGCCACCGACACGCCCCGCCAGCTCGCGATGAAGATGCGTGCGGCGATCAATGCGGCGAGCCGTCTCAACGTGGAAGCGGCTTCGGCCTCGGGGCTCGATGACGAGTTGATGACGGGCAACCGTTTGAACCTGTTCGGCGTCGTTTCGGGATCGTTCGAGACACTGACGACGTTCACCGAGGCACCGGCGGTGACCGATCCGCTCGGATTCGAATTCACCGATTCGAACGAGCGCCGGGTGCTGTTACCAGCGGTGCTGCACAACGGCGTGGGCGATGTCAACTATCAACGGACGCAGAGTCAAATTCTGATCGAAAACAACGTCATCAGTGACGTCCACGCGATCGGCATTTGGTCGGATCCGGGTGACCGTGGATTCGATCCGGAGGACCAACGTGCCAACCCCGCGAACTTCGCAAATTTCAACGATATCTTCGGTCTCGACCGCACGATTGAAGACCCGCATCCGTTCTTGCAACAACCGCCGATCGGCAACCCCGCTGCCGGAATCGCGAGAAACCTGCCGACGCTGAACAATTCCGTCGAAGGCGGGTTGATGACCGGCATCGTGGTGCGAAACAACACCATCGACCAGGCCGGTTTGTCGGGAGTGAAGATCCAAGGCGAGACGCGTCCCTTCGTCATCACGACGGACGTCCTGTTCGGTACCTCTGGGTTGTTTACCGATGTCCTTTCGGAGGTCTCGGACATTCCCGACGGGTTGTCGATGGCGATCGATTCCGGCGGCACCCGGGTTGTGTTCGAATTCGAAGACGTCGGTGGTGCGCCTGTTGGTCTCGGCGGCAGTGGTGTCACCGGTGGGAATGGATGGACCGACGGTCACGTGCCGATCTTCTACCGACACGTTGATACTATCGGGACCTACAACAATCAGCCCGTCCGCAGCACCGGCTACAGTTCGTTCGAATTAATGTTGTCGATCCAGCAATCGATCCAGGGCAGTATTCTCGTCACCAACGACATGGCGGAACTCGTCACTGCGACGCTCGGCCCCTCGCCCACGCAGCGAAACGGTTTCTTTGAACAATTCGCCCGCAACGCCGAATCGTTCCCGACGGCGGCGGTTTATCTCGAAGGGGTGAGTAACATCTACTTCACACCCGCCTACGGTGGTGGTTTTGTTTCGACGACGGATGACGAGACGCGCACGGCCACGTTGGTCGTTAACGAAGCGGCGATCGCGGAAGCTCCGCAACCGTTCGCTCGGGTCATCAACAACACGGTCTACGGTGCTGATGGTACCGAGTCGTTGTTCCCCGACGATGCCTCGGCCGACCGCAACGACGTGTTGGCCGATGCCACGGTCACTCACTTGGGCAAGAACCACGCCGGGCCGTATATTCAGAACGCGGTGATCGGATACAACATTGCCGAAGGTTTGACGGGCCAAACGATGAGCTTCCAGGCTCTCTTCAACGGTGCTTCGTTGACGGATCTGCGGACGGCCGTGGTCGGGGTGGGGACCGAGTTCCCGAACATCAATACGTTCGCGACCGACGGTGCTCCCACGGACGCCATCAATGCGAACATCGGTGTCAACAATTCAGCCATTGTCGTTAACTACACCGAGGAAGGTGTGGTCGAAGATGGCGTGTTCAACGGTTACGTGTTCGAGGGCGATTTCAGTGATCTGATGCGGGTCGATGTCAGTCCCGCGTCCACAGTCGGTGTGGACATATCGTTCACCGATACCCGGTTGCTCGTCAACTTGACGAGCGGTCAAACGATTGATTCGACGGATCAATTGTTCCTGAATCTGGTCTTCCCTCAGAACGTCTTGCCGGCCGCCCTCGCGGGCGTCGCTGATGCGAACGATCTGGATTTATACCGAGTCGAGTTGGTGGTCGGGGATCGTTTGATCGTCGACATCGATACCGAGGCCGGTGGTCCCGACACGATCATTCAAATCTTCGACGAGTTCGGCGAACGTCAGGTGTTGAACTTCGGTTCCCCGAACGAAACGCGAGTGGCCGACAACGGTTCGGCACCGCCGCATCTCGATCCACGCTCGACGGCGTTCGCCGACGGTGCGAGCGCTCGTCCCGGCAACGTGTTTGATCCGCTTAACGGACGTGACCCGTTCGTCGATTTCACGACGCTGAGAACGGGCACGTACTTCATCGGTGTCAGTGCCTCGGGCAACGTCAACTACGATCCCAACAGTTTGTCCGGACGCACCGGCGGCAATAGCACCGGCGAGTACGAAATCGGTATTGAAGTCTACGCTCCTCGCCAATTCGTGATGAGCATTGACAACGAGAACGAAGGGCAGGGGCGTCAGGTTGGTACGAAAGCGGGCGACCTCATTGGGCAGACGTTCACGATCACGCAGATCCCGGACTTTGCCGGCAATTGGCCGAATTTCCCGGTCAGTGGCGGAACGCCGCAAACCGAGGGCAACCGTTTGACGTTCGAGTTCACCAGTAGTACGCTCGGCATCATTCTGCCCAACGGCAACTACAACATCCCGTTGTTCACGGGCGTGCCCGATGGTGGTTACCGCGTCCCTGAGATCATGGACGCGATCGCCAGTGCGATTACCGGATTGCAAGACGAACTCTCCGGTGACGACGTTCCGGCGATGCCGAACTACGAGAACGGCAACGGCCCCAACGGGCGATCCGGACCGATCACCCGCGTCACCGCGAAAGCGCTCGGCGGTGCCACCGGCGACAACGCGGGGATCGTGAACCTGTCCGACCCGAGTCGGCGTCCGGGGATCACTCGCACGGTTCCGCCGTTGCACTTTACCGACCAATCTGACAGCGATTTCCCGTTGGGATTCGGCCACGATCGTGTGGAAAACCTGAACCAAACGATTGCGGCTGGCAACGCCCTGACGGACGGGTTTGCGTCGACCGAATTGTATGTGTTGTTTAACAACGCGGCCAAAATTGAACTCAGTCCCGGCGCGATCGACGCCGGATTGAAACTGACGACGAATGACTATCGTCGTCCGAACAACAACCGAGTCGACTTCGCTGAGAACAGTGACCAACTGATTCTCGAAAGTGGGATTTGGGTCACCGGCGGTGCCTCGCCGACATTGATGAATAACGTGTTGTCGAACTTGCATCAGAGCATCGTGATTGACGAGACGAATTTCTTCGGATTCGGAAAACGCGTGAAAGTGGCGGGCGACGATTTTGTCAAACCGCAGAATCCGGTTTTGATCGGCAACGTGTTCCAACACGACGAGACTCGCAACAGCGAAATTCGGTTCGACCTGACCTGGCCGATCGATCCGACGCCGCCGTTCGATGTTGTCGACACCTCGTTTTCGACCGATGACGTGGTCGGTGCGACGAACGTGACCGTGCAATCGGGCGACTTCAACTTCTTCATTGATCCGAGCGAGTCGTTATTGGTCGACGCTCAAGGCAACAATTTCTTGCCCGCGCCGGGGTCGCGTGTCATCGACAGTGCGATCAGTAGTTTGATCGAACGCAGTGCGTTTTCGACGGTGAAATCCGCCGTCGGATTGCCGAGCAGCAACATTCTTTCGCCCAACCGGGACGTCAACGGTATCCTGCGAGCGGACAACCCCGATTTCGCCACACCAGGGTCGATCGGGCAAACCTTGTTCAAAGATCGCGGGAGTTCCGAACTCGCCGATTTCACCGGTCCGATTGCGATCGCGGTCAACCCGCGTGACAACGATGCGGCGGGGCTCGATGGCGACGAAACGACGAGCGTCATTCAACGCGGCGTCGGCATGCTCAACGAGTTCCGTATCCAACTGGTCGACACCGGGGACGCCTCGAATCCGTTCACCGGGATCGGCGTTGACGATAGCACCGTGAAGGTCGCCGCCATCGACGGCCTGCGGAGAACCGGTGCCAACGTGACGTTGTTCGAAAACGACCGGTTGCTCACCGAAGGCATTGATTACACGTTCAGTTTCGATGAAACCAGCAACACGATCACGCTCACACCGCTGGCCGGTGTGTGGCGAGACGATCGCTCGTACCGAATCGCGTTGAACAACCGTGATCGCAGCGTGTTGATCGCGCCGGACCCGAGTGAAGTTGCCGACGGCGATCAAATTCGGATCACCGATTCGGACGGAGGTACGGTCGTGTTCGAGTTCGAATCCGGTTACCAGTTGTACCTGCCCGAGGCGATGACTCTCGTCGTTCCGGAAATCGGAACCGACGCCGGGGGCATTCGTGACGGTGACATTTTCCAAGTCGCCGACGGCGTCAACAGTCCGGTTGTGTTCGAGTTCGATGCCGACGGAGTGTTGTTGCCCGGATCGCGGCGGATCGCATTGCCAACGGAATCGTTGGTCAGCCAAAATGTCGGCCTCCGAGTCGGCAGCGACAATTTCCTATTCCAATTCGTCAGCGAAGGCGGCGTTCCGAGCGGTGGTGCGATTCCGGTCACGTTCAATCCGTTTGACCCGATCGAGGGTTCGATTTTCGAGTTGTGCCGGGTGATCAATCAAACGCTCGCCAACAACGGCATCAACGCGTTCGTGTCGGTTCCCGAAGACGACTTGACCACACTGTTGATCACTCAGAACACGGGGGGTCCGACGATCTCGATCACGAGCCGTCCGGCCTCGTTCACGACCGGTCCCGCTCCCTCACCGGCACTCGGTGTCTCGTTACGGTTGCAGAGTCTGCCGACGATCCCGATGCCGACCGATCGTGTCGGGCGTGAGGCGTTTGTGGCGCGGATCGCTCAGAGCATTCAAACCGCGATCACGAAAGAACTTCGTAAAGACGGCGAGATCGGCGATTTGCCGCCACGTCGGGTGGCAGCCTTCGATTTCGAAGTCGTGGTCGATGGTAACCGGGTCGTTCTCGGTGCACCCGATGGTTTCGTTTCCGACACGTCGGGTAGCGGTCTCGGGCAAGACGCCCGGACGCTCGCCTTCCAAGTTCCGATCATTGGCACGGGTGTCAACGGGATCGCCGATGGCGACTCGTTCACCGTCAGTAACGGGAACGTCGAACGATCGTTCGAATTTACCTTTGATGCTCAACTGAACAGCCGCGATGCCACGGCGATCTTCATTGATGTCGCTCAAGGTAATTTGAGCGGTGAGGAAGTCGCCGAGTTGGTCCGCGAAGCCGTCGCCGACGGTGGACTCGGATTGACACCGACGGTCGAAGGCGAAACGGTTTACCTGAACCTGCCGTCGACCGGTATGGTGACGACGTCGGCGGGTCAGTTGCGTGTTGTCGGTGTGAGCCGTCCGATCGAGGACGGGAACCTCATCCGTCTGAGTCGGACCCCGGAGCCAGCTTCGACGGCGATCGAAATCAACAACGGGTTCCCGGCCGGTTTCGAAGTCGGAACGATTGTCGCTCCACTCGATGGCGTCGTCATCACGCTGGAACTGCGCGAAGGCGATTTGCTGCCTCAACTCTTCAACTTTGAGTTTGACATCAGCGATGAAAATCCACCGGAAGTCGCTGCGGGCAATACCGCGATCGACATTACCGAAACGATTGTCGATGAACTCGGCATCGAGCGTGAGTTCTTTGTTACACGTGATGAACTCGCCCGCCGGCTCGCCAATGCGATCCGGGTGCGCGGCATCAACGTCGATCCCGTGCCGCAGGATGAGTTTGTTTACCTGACCGTCCCGAGCGGCCAAACGGCTCGCATCGTGACTGAGTTCAACGGCGTCTCCCTGACTCAAGTCGCGACGTTTGAACAACGGCAAACGCTCGAATTCGATCTCGAAACCGAAGCATCGCCTGTCGGTGACGGTGCGATTCCTGGCAACGTTCGGATTCCTTATTCGCTCACCGATACCGCGTCGCAACTCGCCGATAAGGTTTCTGCGGCACTGAATTTGTTGGCTGCTGCGGAAGACGCCGACGGCAATGCGTTGATCCCCGGATTGTTACCGGGCAGCAACCGGGTTGCTCCGGGACAGATCGCGATCAATGTCGATGTTAACGATCCGTTGACGTTGTCGGTCAGTGATCTCAGTTCACTCGAAGTGCGTGGCGAGCCCGGTGTGAGCGGCAGCAGCACGGTGCAGGTGTTCGGTCCGTTGCTATTGTCGATGCCGATTCTCGGCGGGAATAGTATTTTCAATGGTGGCGTGTTCGTCATCACCGATCCGGAAGGCAACGACGTTGTGTTCCAGTTCGCGATCGGGGGCGTCGTGCCGGTCGGACGAGTCGTTCCGGGTGCGAACGTGATCGCCTACAGCACCGCCAACACCGCCGAAGCACTGGCGGTCAATTTTGCGGCTTCGATTAACGCGTCGACCGCTGGTTTGAATGCAGCCGTCGTCAACAACACGCAAATTTCGTTGGGCCGAACCGATCGCGACCGGGTCAGCAACACCGGGTTGCCGGGCATCAACGGCACGCCGGCGATCGATATCATTCGTGGGATCGTCAACGATGGTGAGATCCTGAGAATTCGCCAGGGCGACGTTTCGGTTTCCTTCGAGTTCGACTCGGTCGATAGCGGCGGCGGGGTGCAACCGGGCAACATCCAGGTTTCGTTCCAACCGACGAGCACTCCGGGTGACATCGCCGAAAGTTTGGCGGCGGCGATTCGGAATAATTCCGGTGGATTGCGATTCACGCCGGGTGAAGATGGCGTTGTTCATCCGATCGCGGAACTCGATGAAAACGGGATTCCGACCGGAGGCGTGATTTTGAACGATCTGCCGGGAACTCAAGTCGACATCTCGGCCGCGCCGACGCTCAACGTCGTGGGCGTGCCCGGGGGAGCGATTCCGATCGCGATCTCACCCCTGTTCGGTGCCGAAGCGGTCAAACAGGTGTTGCTGCGTCAGCTCAACAGCGTCAACCGAATCGGTGAAGATCCGACGACGACGTTAACGGCCGAAGATCGAGGCGGTAACACGGTGTTCGTTGAAAACGCATCGATCATCAGTGGTCCGGTCGAGAACTACTTCTTACCCGCGATCAAAGATCTCGTCGGCAACAACCTCGAACCGAACCGTGACGATCGTTCAACCCAGTTCACGATCAATTTGGCCGATATCCGATTGGATTTCGGTGACGCACCCGATCCGGTCGAGTTCGTTCCCGGCCGTTATCCGACTCGATTGATCGACAACGGTGCTCGGCACGTGATCGGTTCGGGACCGACGCTCGGTCGGACGGTCGATGCGGAACTCGATGCGTTGTCCGTTCGCACCGCCGACGGTGACGACCTGACGATCGTGGTCAGCGGCGGTGGCGGATTGTTCGCCCCGACGTTGGTCGACGGTGAAGTCGAAATCGCAATCAACCCGTCCAACGTGTTTGACGTGACGCGTTTCGATGGCGAGACGTTCACGATCGATACCGGAATCAGCATTGCGACGTTCGAGTTTGATATCAATGGTATTTTCGACGAGGACCATTTCGCGGTCTGGGTTCCCGGTTACACCGGCGGTCGTGTTTTGACGGTGGCCGATCGGGGATTATTGACCCCTGCGGCGATCGCTCAAGGGATCGAAGACGCAATCGAGTTGAGCCCGCTGAATCCGGCGAGCGTGAGTGTCGTCACCGGGGCCACGGCGAACGACGTCAGTGTGATCGTCAGTGGTGATGATGAAGACGGTGTGACGTTCGTCAGCGGATCGAATCCGCAGGGCGTCTTCAACGCGAGTCTGATCACGCAGGTCGGGGTCACCGTCAATGGTGCCGGCGTGCTCGAAGCGTGGATCGATTTCAACGCCGACGGCGATTGGGATGATCCGGGCGAGTTGGTGATTTCGCCGAACCTGCCGTTCCTCGAAGGCCTGCCGAACCCGGCGATCTTCGGTGCCGGTGAGTCGGTACGGAATTTCGATATCACGATTCCCCAAACGACGGCGAGACTCGCCGCCGGAGAATCGGCAAACACCTATGCCCGTTTCCGTATTTCGCGAAACGGAACCGGTTCGCCGGTCGGGTTGGCCCTCAGCGGTGAGGTCGAGGATTACCTCGTGCGATTGGTCGGTGGCCAACCGCCGGTGATCGGCAACGCCAGCCCGCAGTACACCGTCCGCGAGGGCGAGTTCTTGCAGGCGACCGACGACATCGGTGAAGACGCGTTCGTCAATAACAACGGTCTACTCGTCGGTGTGACGACGGGAACGCCGGGCGGCGTGGAGATCTTTTCCGAGGATATCGGCATCCGTGAATTACTCAGCGAGTCCGGACAGTTTGCCGGGACGTTGGAAATTCAACGTAACGGAACGTTCACGTTCGACGCCGACGGTGATTTCTCCGGTCCGATCACGTTCTCCGTATTGGCGACCGATGTGGTTCCGGGATCACCGGAAAATCAACTCGTAAGCACTCGAGCGATTGTCGCCACGATCACGGTCACGCCGGTCAACGACGCACCGACATTGCAAAACGGCATCGTCGCCAGCGACGTGATTTTCACCGCCACGATCAACGAAGACAACGTGGTCAGTCAAACGAATCAAACCAGCCTCGGGGCCGTCGTGTTTGACGCCGCCGACCTGATCGATCCGTTTTATATCGCCGGTCCCGGAAACGAACCGGCTGAACAATCGCTGTTCTTCCGACGGGCCGGAACCGAAACGACGGCGTTCCGAACGACCCAAGGCGGTTCGCTCACGATCGTGGACAACGGTCGCAGGATCTTGTACACGCCGCCGCAAGATTTCAACGGACAAACTCCCGATACGTTCTTCTACACGGTTGCCGACCAATTGCTCAGCACCCTGCCGGGATCGATCGTCAGTCAGTCCGCGGTGGTCCAAGGGCGTGTCGAAATCGTGATCAATGCGATCAACGACCAACCGCGTTTGAATAGCGAGACTTATCAAACCGAGGAACGCACCTCGGCGAATTCGCCGACGTTGACGATTCCGATCTTCGGGCCTCAAGTGATGAACGGACAAACGATCGCCGGTTTGCTCGATAACGATTCGGCTGGTCCGCTGGACGAGCGGGAATCACCTCAGAATCAAACGATCAGTTTGTTACCGAACCAATTCACCGCGATCGAAAACGGGGTGATCGTGCAATCGCGTCGGACCGAGGGCGGTGGCGGGCGGATCGCTCAGGTGGGCGACAACCTGATCTACACGGCCCGTCCAAACTACAGCGGCATTGACCGGTTCACGTACATCGTTCGTGATTCACTCGGAGCGGAATCGACTGCGACGGCCACGATCGTGGTCGGCAACGTCAACAATCCGCCGGAGTTCTTCGGGGTGCGTGGTCAAGAGAGTCTGACGACGCTCGGATTCGAGGAACGCAAACAGATCGACGAGGTCGCCACGTTTGATTTGGCCTCGTGGTTCACCGATGCCGACAACGACCGATTGACGTTCCCGCAACCTGACGTTGGTAACCCGTCGCTAATCCAAGCGACAACGGTCGGCAGTTTGCTCACGTTGAACTTCACGCCCTTCGCGTTCGGTTCGACGACGTTGACGGTTCGAGCCGTCGACCCCTTCGGTTTGAGCGTGAGTCAGCAGATCACCGTGAACGTCAACGGGACGCCTGACCCGCCGATCGTCGTGGGCAGTTTGCAACCGTTTGAGATTCTCGAAGATAGCGTGGCGCTGGCGGACCTGAAACGGTTACCCGGCGAGTCCCAGGGATTGTTCCTCGATCCCGACGGCGACAATTTGACCTACAACATTCGCCGTCTCGGTTCGATCATCAATCCGACGGCAGCGGATTACGCGGCCCACCCGTTGATCCAATCGATTCGGTTCATCGGCGACACGTTGCAGATCACACCGAAACCGGATCAATCCGGTCGGGTGCAGATTGAAATCGAGGCCTTCGACGGCACGTTCCAAAATTCGCACTCGTTCGACTTCGTCGTGATTGCGACCGAAGACGCACCGCGCGGCAACGTCACGCCCGCCGGGGTCGCGGTTCCGGATGCCTACGGGGTTCCTGTGGGTGGATCGTTACGGATCATCGATCCCTCGCTCGGATTGCTCCGCAATGATTTCGATCCCGATCCGGGTTCGAGCATCCGCATCGCCCCGAACTCGTTGACGCAGCCCGTCGGCGGCAGCGGGACGGTCGATCTGCTCGGACGCGATGACGGTGCGTTCTCGTTCACCACGAGCAGGGAGGACGGTTCAAGACCGGTCGCCGGTCAGACCGATACGTTCACGTATCGTTTGATCGACAACACCGGTCGGTTGAGCAATCCGATCCCAGTAACGATCACTTTCAATCTATCGAACTATCAAAACCCGATTGATAAGTACGACGTCAGTGCCGACGGTTTCGTGACGGCGATCGACGCGTTGCGGGTGCTCAACCTGATCAACGCTCGTGGAACGCAGGCGACAGCGTTCAGCGTGTCGGAAATTGAAACCTCGCCGCCGGATTATTTCGACGTCAACGGTGACGGTTTCATCAATACGATCGACGTGTTGCAGGTCATCAACGAACTCAACACACGCGATTCCAACGGCAACAACGGGTCGGGCGAACCGATTGCGAACGAGCGGCGGTTGGCACCGGCGATTACGAATGTGACGGTGGCGGCGGCATCCATCGACGTGGCCGGGAATATCCAAACCGCGATCGCCTCGACTCAATCCTACGCGGCCGTCTCGACGACCAATCTCGGGCCGGTCAACGCGGTGTTGCGTTCCGAATCAGCGCAGCGAGTTCGGGCGTCCGAGGGAGTGCGAGAGTCCTCCTCGTCACTTGACGAGATCCTGACCGTCGGATTCGACCTCCAATCAGGGGGCCAGTCCAAGGCCGAGCGAGCCGGCGATTCACTCGCCGAGGGCGTAGGATCGTCACAAACGTTCGAATCCGCACTGTTTGGTCGGACCTTCGACTCGGCTCTCGTGGATCTGTTCTCCGATGAATTCGAGACTGATTAAACTAGACGCCTGAAACCGTGCCCGGCGTGCGAAAGGGAACTTTTGCCGCCGTGGACGCGTCTGCTATTCACCCCACCTTCGATTTATTCTTTCAAGGCTACGGTCAACCATGACCCTCCGACGAAAAACCGTATCACGCGACTCTCGCAACGCAGTCCGACACGAATCGAGCTTCCAGCGACGTCGCAAATCGACCGAGATGTCTCGTCGGTTGCAGCATCAAACGCTCGAAAAACGTGAACTGCTCGCCGCCGAGATCCTCAGCGGACCGCGTTTGGTCAGTGTCGAGGCCGGTTCGGTCTCGCAGATCCAACTCGAAGGATCGAGTCTCGAAAACCGACTCGACTCGGCCCCGCGTGAGCTAACGTTCCGGTTCGACGGAACCTCGCGTTTGGACGAGAACACCCTCAACGGCATCCGGATCATCGGTTCGGGCGGCGACGGGACGTTCAGCGACGGTAACGAGGTCTTGATCCAGCCCGGGTTCCTCGGTTTCGCCGACGACGAAGTGGGTGACCGGGTCGTCGTTTCACGCTTCGTTGAGGCGTTGCCCGATGACCGGTATCGAATCCAGATCGCCGGTTACGATGACGTCAATAACGATGACGTGTTCGCCAATAGCGGTTCGATCAACACGAACATCACGGCGCTGCGTGACACCGACGGCAACCCGATCCTGCCCGCCGATCAGGTGAACTCCCCGACGCCGTCGCTGAACATCGATTTCGAAGTCGAGGTCGGCCCGCGAGTCGTCGCGGTCGTGCCGCAACCGATCACAGGCCCGGCGGGCAATCGCCTGCAACAGGATCGAGAGATCCACGTTCATTTCAACCGGGACCCGTTGTCCAACCCGAATGCGGGCAAGATCACGAATGTGTTCAATTCGCCCGGCGGTGAAACCCAGTCGAATTTGCCGGTGGTTCAGCCGAGGTTCTACCAGTTGTTTTTCACGAACGACACGGTGGACAATTCCGATGACAAGGCACAATCGCACATGCCGAATTCGGTCGTCTACGATCCTTCGGCATCGATGGCGATTTTGCGTTTCAATCAAAACCTATCCGCATTGACCGGTCGAACCGATGGCGTCGGCACGTTCCGATTGCGAGTCGGGAGTGGCGATACGTTGCCCGATGCGCCGACCGTGCATCAGGTCGCGTCCGAGGGCTCGACCGTGACGGATGCCGCAGGCAACCCGATCGTGGTCCCGTCCAATGACACGTTTGCCGATTCTGGCATCGTCGTTTCGGACGCCAACGTGGGCGAATCACCGCTGAAAGAGATCGCCTTTGCACCCTCCGGTGGGATTCAAAGCGCGTTGTTGCAGGGCGGCGTGATTCGCAATACGGGTGCGTACGTGCCACCATGGCCGGGTGCGTATCAGGCACCGGGGTCGCGCGAGTACCGCCGTGATGCGAGTGTTGTCGGACGGATCGATACGACGATCGGAATTAACATCTTCCCGTACAACTTCGCCGACCTATATGGCGTGAACCCGCAGGGTGACCCGCTCGATAATGCGATCACGACGGCGCAGAAGCAACGTGCCCGCGAGATCTTTGACCTTTACGAACAACACCTCGGTGTGCGGTTTGTTGAAACCAACGATTCCGGTTTGCAAATCGTTAGCGGCGATTTGCGAGCGGTCCAAGAAACGGTCGATACCGGCGCCGACGAGGGCGCTCCGTACAGTCTTTACCGTGTCAACGAAAGAGATCCGTCTCGCGGCCTGTTGGTGCTCGAGGCCGACGAGGGTTGGTACGAGGGTTATGGTTTGTCGCCCGATGAGCGTCCGAGTTGGTTCGTCGAAGGATTGCGTGGGATCGGCAATTTGCTCGGCATCGGCAATCTGTTCGAACTGCCCGACGGCGTGGCCGCCGGCGGGAGCAGTCCCGACGAACCCCGCAGCGAAGGTTTCAGTAACGACGGCGATTTCAGTTTAGGCGGCGGGCCCGGCGGTATCGCCGGTTTCCCGACGCTGCCGAGCGAGCCGGATTTCCTGAGTCAAAGCGACATCACGCTCGGGCAATCGTTGCACCGACCCGAGAGCAGTGATGTCGATTTCTATGCGTTCACGGTCGCCTCGCCCGCCGACGATGATGTGCCCGCCGACGCGATTGTCGGTCGTTTGTCATTAGAAACGTTCGCGCAACGACTCGACGACGTCAGTCTGCTTGATACCGTGATCCAGTTGTACCGAGTCACGCCGGGTCAAGGCGGCGAGTTGAACTACGAATTGATCGCGCGCAACGACGATTCTTACGGTGATGATTCATTCCTGCGTGTCGATTTGACCTCGGGCGATTACGTCGTCGGTGTTTCGAGCACGGGAAACGATGCCTACGATGGGGAGCAGGCGGGCACGGCCAACGACGGTCGAACCGAAGGACGTTACGAGTTGCGGATAACGTTCGATTCGTCGATTGGCATTGCCAACGAGAACGCGTTGGTGGATGCCAAGGGCACCCGGTTGGACGGGGATGCCGATGGAGAGGCCGGGGGCGATTTCAATTTCTGGTTCCGGACCGCTCCGATTTCCGCGAACGCCGCCGACGTGCGGACGATTTTCGTTTCCAAAGACAGCGACGGTGCGAACACGAACAACGGTTCGCTGGCATCGCCTTACAACAGCGTCGCTCTCGCACTGGCCAACGCGAAACCGGGTGACATCGTTCGTTTGTTGCCTTCGGCGGGAGTCGACGGCATTGTGTCCGCGATCGATAATCCGAACACGGCGATCGACGAGGCGTTCCTTGCCCAGCGTGACAACCGAGCCTATGAGTTCGGTCGCGGAGGCGCGACGAACAGCGTGTTGGCCGACGGCGAATCGTTCAACGTGCCGCGCGGTGTGACCGTGATGATCGATGCCGGTGCGTTGCTCAAACTACGAGATACGAAAATCGGCGTCGGCAGTGAATCGATCGACGCGAACCGGGAACTCGCCGCGATCCAAGTACTCGGCACCCCGATGCAATCGGTGATCTTCACGAGTTATCAAGACCAAAGCATCGGAATCGATACCAACCCGATTCAAACCGTCCCGGGGCGTGGCGATTGGGCGGGCATCGATCTGCGCAACGATGTCGACTACGCCGAGGGCCGTGGCGTTTGGGAACGCGAAGGGATTTTCCTGGATTACGTGTCCCATGCCGACATGCGATTTGGCGGTGGACGCACCGGTTTGCGGGAACCGGCGGTCTCGCCGATCCAAATGAACGAGAGCCGGCCGACGTTGATCTACAACCAAATCTCGTTCAGCGCCAATGCGGCGATGAGCGCGGATCCGAACAGTTTCCGCGAAGACAATTTCCACGCGCCGTTGTATCAAGGTGCCGTGCCCTTCACGAGCGACTACGAGCGTGTCGGTCCCGAGATCGCTGGCAACTTCCTCTCCGACAATACGATCAACGGACTCTTCGTTCGTGTCGAGACGCCTTCGCTCGAAGAGTTGGAAGTGCTCTCGCAGAGCGCCCGCTGGGACGATACCGATATCGTTCACGTGGTCAGTCAGGTGTTCACCATCGCCGGTGCGCCCGGCGGTCCGTTATTGCTCGAGGACCGCCCGAGTCTCGGCAGTGTGACGCTCACGCCATCGACGATGGGCAACCTGCCTGCCGTCGCCAGCGGTTACGAATACGTGTTGACCTACGTGACCCGTGAAGGCCACGAATCGCTCGTCAGTTTGCCGACCGGCAACGTCAGTGTGATCGACACCGCGGACGGTCGCGGCAGCGTCACATTGCGCAATCTACCGATCGCGCCGGAGCAATACGTCGGACGTAACCTCTATCGCGGCCGGGTCGTCGGCAGCGTGATGCAGTACGAACTCGTCGATCAACTCGACCGTCGTACGCGGACGTTTGTCGATTCGGGGCAAGCCCAAGGCGGCGCACCGACGATTCAAATCGCCCCGGTCGTCAACGCGGTGACGACGACGACGTTTGAAAATCAAGGCGAACTCGAAACGAACCGGGCCTATTCGTACCGGTTCACGTTCGAAGACACGTTCGGTGGCGAGACCCGCGCCAGCCAAGCGACCAGTTCGGTCACCGCCGGGCAGAAAGGGGCGATCCTCCTGTCGAACATTCCGCAACCGACGATGGAGTTTGTCGGCACAAACATTTATCGATTGGACCCGACCAGTGGTCAGTATTTCCTGATCGCGGAACTGCGGCTCGGTGAAACGACGCTGCTCGACGATGCCCGCGATTTGTCGAGTGACGGTTCGCTGCTCGGTCGTTTGCTCGGCGAGAACGAAAACGGCGGCACGAAACTGCTCGCTCGTTTCGATGCCCGTCTCACGATCGATCCCGACCTGATTATCAAACTCAACCGGTCGCGAATCGAGGCCACCTTCGGCGCCGATTTTTATGCCGAGGGGACCGATGGGAAACCGATCATCTTCACCTCCCGCAGCGACGACGACTACGGCGTTGGTGGAACTTTCGACACGAACAACGACGGCGAGAGCGAGGGTGCGGCGGGCAATTGGGGCGGCATCATGTTGCGTCAGGGCGTCACCGGCAGCCTCGATTATGTCGACGTTCGCTATGGCGGCGGCGAAGCGCCGATCGAAGGCGGAGCGACCAACTTCAATGCGTTGGAAATTTTGCAGGCCGATGTCCGGGTCGTGAACTCGGCGTTCGTCGACAATGCCGACGGCAAACTCGATGATGACGTCGATTTTGCGACTCGCGTCGGACGCGGTTTCAATGACGCCTCGACGATCTTCGTTCGTGGCTCGCAGCCCGTCCTGATCGGCAACGTGATCACCGGCGGCGAGGGGGCCGCGATCAGTATCAACCCGGACGCGTTGTCGTTCCAGGGTGTCACCGATCCAGGACGTTCGACCGGATCGATCGACCGATTCGCGACGCGGCCCGATAACCAGGGTCCGTTGTTGCTCGACAATCAACTCGTCGACAACTCGATCAACGGCATGCGCGTCCGCAGCGAAATCGTGACCACCGATAGTGTGTGGGACGATACCGACATCGTCCACGTCGTCGAAGGCCCGATCTTCTCATTGACGCATCACTATCACGGTGCGTTGCGGTTGCGGAGCGAAGCCGATCAATCACTCGTGGTCAAATTCGGCCCCGAGGGTACGCTCGTCGGTGGCGGACGACCGCTCGATATCATCGACCGAATCGGGGGCACGATTCAGGTTCTCGGGTCTCCTGGTTTCCCGGTCGTTTTGACGAGTTTGAATGACAGTTCGATCGGTGCCGGGTTCACGCCCGACGGTCGATCGCAACGTGACACCAGTAACAGTGGTTTGCCGCTCGACGGTGCTGGCAACGAGATCAACACGGCCGCCCCTGGTGATTGGCAGGGCGTGCAACTCGATCCGTACGTCAACGACCGCAACGTGACGTACGTGTACGAGAGTGAACGGGGCGAAGCGGGCGCGATCTCGACGAACCGTGATCCTGAAAATGCCCAAATCATCGGCTCGCTCGCCATCGGTGAAACCGCCGGTGACGAAAACGAGCGACTCGGGTTCACGATCCGGGGCACACTCGCTGCCGAAGAAGACGTCGACACATATCGATTCGGCGCCGCCGGTGGAACGGCTGTGTTCTTCGATATTGATGAGACGTCCACGGGACTCGACACGGTCCTCGAATTGATCAATGGTTCCGGCGAGATTATCGCCAGCAGTGATAACTCGTTCGCCGAAGCGCTGGGCCGACAAACGATCTTCGTCAATACGGCATTGCAAGACGGCATCCGCGTGGATGAGGCGCGAACGCTGCCCAACGGGTTGGCCAGTGGCAACGTGGAGTCGGCCAACGTGCTCGACGCCGGGTTCCGCGTCGTCTTGCCAGGTAATATTTCTGAAAAAACCGATTACTTCATTCGTGTTCGCAGTGCCAATGCGGAAACGATGGGGCAATACGAACTCGGCATCCGATTGCGGGCGACCGACGAGGTCGCCGGGTCAACCATCCGCGGCGCCGACATTCGCTACGCAACCACCGCGATTTCCGTCATCGGTTCGCCGCTGCACAGTCCGCTCGTCGGTGACGCCGGCGAATTGGTCATCTACGTGGATCCGACCCCCGGGGATCGCAACAGTGGCGACGAGACCACTCGCGAAACGGTCAACTCACGTCTGAACGCCGCGACAGGCACGGCCCAAGCGCTCGGCAATCTGCTGACCACCGATCGGGGCTCGCTCGTCGTCACCGGCGAGATCGGTAACCTGACCAACACGATTCTCGATCAACGTATCGAAGACGTGGACGTGTACCGAGTCGATCTGTTCGCGCAACAGCTAGCGCCTGACGTGTTTGATAATGAGAACCGTTACGTCACGACCACATTTGATATTGATTTCGCCGACGAACTCTCACGGGCGAACACGTTTCTTTCGGTTTTCGATGCATCGGGTCGTTTGATTTTGATCGGTCGCGACAGCAACGTGGTCGACGATCAGGGGCGTCCACTGTTGGGCGTTGACATGAGCAACCTCGCCGGCGGTTCGGCCGGTTCACTCGACGCCTACATTGGCCCGGTCGAATTGCCCGAAGGGACGTACTACGTCGCCGTCAGTAGCGAAGCGGCGGTGCCGGAGGTGTTGAATCAATTCTTCGACGCCAACCCGTTCAACGCCAACGTTCGACTCGCGCCGATTAACTCGATCCGCCGGATCAGCAATGACAGTCTCAACGACTTCACACGTGCCGACGACGACACCGCCGAACGCCCGGTGTTCGAACCGATCTTCACAGCCGACTCGGCCGTCGCCTACTCGCTCGACGACATCCGGTTGTTCATCAATTTTGATGCTCCAGGCTTCGCCAGCCAATTGGTCAGTTTCAACCCCTTCACGGGAACGGTGGAACGTACCAGCGGTACTTACGGGCGTGGCACCGGTGATATCGCGATCCGCCGTGACGGCGAGATAGTCACCTACAGTTCACTGGTTAATAACAGCAACGCGAGCACGGGGAACTTCGTCAACGTCAGTCCGGCCAACGCGGCGGCCACGCAAGTCGGCGATGACCAGATCGTTTTCCGCCAAAGTAACAACGTGTTCGGCGCAACCGAAGTTGACAACTCGGCTCAACTCGACATCAACGCGTTCACGTTCACACGCAACCCGGTGAACTCGTCTTCCATCGGGATGGATCGATTTTGGCTGATCGGCAACCGTGACTCCGCCGGACGCGGCGGCGAGGTCCCGATCGAGGTCCGAACGAACATCATTTATATGGGTGACGTCGACAGTGGTGAGATCACCTCACGCGGTTTGTTGGCAGACATCTTCGACCGTGGTTTCCCCGCCAACACGCCGTATCGAATTTCCTCGGGACCGGCGTCGGACGAATTCGAATTCGGAATCGTCGATACCGGTTTTGTGTTCGAGGATAACGGCGGTGACGGTGGGGTCATTACCGGCTTGGCCGCGTTAGGCAACAACCTCGGCGGGGATCTCGTTGCGGTCACGAATCTCGGTGGCATCCATACGTTCAACCCAAACCGACGTGGTCCGGCACCGCTGGATTCCCCCGCGTTCGGTTACAACGGAATCATTCCCACAACGAAATACGGTTTCCTCGATGCCGACCCGGCTCACATCGCGCTCGAAGCGGAGTTTCCTGGCACAACGGATTTGGAAACTGATCCGCTAACCGAACAGGTCTATCCCGTCTTCACCGGGTTGTCACTCGGGCCGCAAATCGTCGAGGGAGGCGTTTATTCCGATGTTCTGTTCGCGACCACGTTTGACGGATGGTTGTACGCGTTCACCCTCGAACTCGATGAAGCGGGCAATCCGACAACCGAACCCTCGAACGTTTTCTTCAATGGTCGGTCGGCGGTTCGACTGCGTAGCCTGGCGAACGTCTCGGGAATCGCGAACGAGGTACCCCTGCGAACAAACGGTTTGGCGTTCAGTAGTTTGGAAGTCAACCCGTGGGGCACGTCGGGATCGCGATCCGCGAACTCCGGACACGGGGATGTCGTTCCTTATGACTTCAGCCGCACCAATACCACCGGCGGTTCGAGTTTGTACTACGGCGTCAGCGGAACGCTCGCTAACACGGAAACGAGTCTCGACGGACAGGTCACGCCGGGCGGTAGCCAGGGGTCGATCATTTCCCAGCCGGTCGATCTGCGCGAGTACGGTGCCGATGACAAACCGACGTTGTACTTCTCGTACTTCATCGAAGTCGAACCCAACGATGACGGCTTCGGCTCGGGCAAGCGAGACAGTTTGCGTGTATTTGCCGCCGGTGATGACGGCGAATGGAAATTGCTCGCGACCAACAATGCGGCACGCAGTGGAAGTCTCGGCGACCGGGCCGATGAGTACGACTATTTCACCGAGACCGGTATCCCCGTTCAAACCATCTTCGACGACAATCCGGACAACCAGTGGCGGCAGGTCCGCGTGGATCTCTCGCCTCTGGCGGGTAACCGCAACACCCGCATCCGATTCGATTTCAGCTCTGCCGGAAGGATGCATCAGCACTTCGGGTCGGTGGAAATCGCGGGTGTCGACGGCGATTTAATTCTTGACAATGACCTCACTCTGATTCGAAACGACTACGGGCGCATCTCGTCCCTGCAGGCCGTCGTCGGACGCGATGTGATCCTTCCGACGGGGAACCTGCTCGCCGATGGTGACTCGTTCGTGGTCACCTATCTCGACGCCTCCGATGCGATCGAAGTGATCGCAAAGACCAGAACGGTCCGGTTCGTCAGTGGCACCCCGAGCACTCTCGATCCCGACGTGATCGAGGTCATGATCGACCCGGCGGCCTCGGCGAGCGAAGTCGCGCGGATGGTCGCTCTTTCCGTTCCCGGCGGGATGCGTCCGCGCGTCGACGACAACGGTTTCCTCAGCCTGCTCGCGGCAACCAACGTGCAGGTCGACGAAACCCTCGTCGGTGGCCAAGCCAGTCCGGTCGAGTTTCAAGGCGACTTCCCTCGGATGCTAATCCCCAACGGGGATGAAGCCGCGATCGGTGAACGCGTCACCGTCACCTATCCCGACGGAACTGTGGCCGTGTTCCGATACGTCCGGACCATCGATCCGCTCGACACTTCGGGCGATAACCAAATCGTCGCTCTTTCAGGCGAACCGCGTTCGGCCATCGCCACCCGCATCGCCGCGATCCTGCCCGCCGGCACGACGTTCACCGACGGCGATGCGAACATCGTGTTCGTCGTCAATGGCGTGAATGTCTTCGTGGAACCGGCGACGTCGGAAATTGAAATTATTGAAGTTCCTGATGCTCAGGTCCGTACACGGATCGATCTGAGACCGGGTAATGAAATCAACGATGACGAGTTGATCATCATCAACTACCTCGGCAACACGTTCGCGATCGCGTTCGACGATGGCGATGGGGTTCCCCCGGCGCTGCTCGCCCCGTTTCCGAACAACGCAATCGTTCCGTTCACCGATGCGTTCACCGTGACGCAAATGGCCAACGCATTGCAAGCCGCGATCGCGGCCAATTTCCCGGCCCTCGATCCACTGCGTGATGGCGACACCGTCCGCATCCTTTCGGATGATGCCGACGGAGATAATCTGCCGGACATCGTGATCGATCAACGGCCCAACCTATTCACATCGCGGACGATCCAAGCGGTTCAGATCAAAATCCCAACCGCGAACCGATTAATCAACGGTGAGGAATTGGTGATTGAGGTCGATGGTGTGTCCTATGCACTGATAATCAACAATGCGGTTGGTTTAGGTGGTCCTGGGATTGTGACCTATTCCAACAATACTAACATCGCAGAAATACTAAGGCGAATGGAGGACATCGCACTCCCACCTCAACTCGATATTGGACGCTTCAGCAGCAGCTTTGTTGTCTACGGAGAGCGAGTCGAAGTTACCCTCGCCAACCCAAACAGCAACATCGAAGTCAATGAATTTTCGGCGGTGGACATTACCGTTCCGGAAGGCAGTCAGCTCAACGACCGCGACGTCATTGAGCTCGTCGTCGGCGACATTGGGGATCCCGTTTTGGGGTCACTCGTGAATCCTCAGCGATACACGCTGCTCGACGAACGCACCAACGGGCCCGGTGCGTTCATCCCGCCTGACGACGTCTTCGGATTTGACGGATTCCCCGCATTCCAAACCGCGACCGAAGTACGAGACGAATTGATCGATCGCCTCTCGCCGCTAGCGACGACAGTCAGCGTGGCCGACAATCGCCTTCGTGTGATCGGTGATGATTTCATCGCGACTCAGGCCGACCCGGACGTGACGATCCAACTCGAACCGGTCACGGAAATCATCGTGCCCTCGGGTGCCGATCTGCGCACCGGGGAACAAATTCAGTTGACCGGTGGTGGCGTGACGATCACGGTCACCTTCGTTCGTGAAGGCGAGGACCTTCTTCCCAATCTGGATCCGAACGCGATTAGTGTGTTCTTCAACGAAGGGTTGACGGCGGCGGAAGTCTCCCAGCGTGTTGTCAACCTTTTGCAACTCAACTTCCCAGCACTCGGCGTGATCCGGTCGTTCGACAGTGACGGGTTCGGGATTGCGTTGTTCAACTCCTCGGCACAAATCACTGCGGAACCGCAGATCACGAACCAGGACCGCGTCGAATTTAATACCTATGGCGTGCCGGTGACGTTGCCCTCGGGTGCCGACATCGTCAACGGTGAGCGAATCACGATCTACCGCAAGGACCAACCGCTCGCGACAACGGGGGACGTTTACACGTTCCGCACCGTGGCAACGGGGGCCGCCAATGAGATCATCTACGCGCTCGGTGATACGCCGCAGGAACTCGCACAGAAATTCCAAGCTTCGCTCGCCCCGAGTCTCGTGGCACAGTCCTTTGGAACATCGGGCCGCGAGGTATTGATCGTCGAGGCCGCTTCGGTCGTCGTGCAACGACGAACGGCCTCCGTCCCCGCTTCCAATGTCATCGGGTGGCGTGCCGCCGAACAAGTCGTCACCCAGGTTTTCGATGGAATTACCGAGACCTTCCTGCCTCGCTCGGTTCCCGTATTGACCCACTCGGTGATGCCATCGACCGATGTCGCGTTGCAGTTGCAACGCAGTCTCGCGTTCTCACTCGGCGCGATCACGGCCGGAGTCGTCGATTTCCGCACGACCGCCGGTGTGGAAGATTACAAGATCTTCAGCGGGGATCGGATTCGCCTTTACCTGCCCGATATTCGCGATCGTAATTTCCCTGCGCCGGGTCCGAACTTTGTCGGTCTCGGGACGGGCGTCAAAGTCCTCGACCGTGGTTCGTTCGGACTCAATGAAGGATTGCCGGGCGATGAGTTCGGTGGTACCGCTGCGAGTAACAATTTCGAAGGCATCCACATCGACGACATCATCATCGGGTTTGCCGAACGCGGTGAGGCGGTGTTGTATGATGGTGGCCCATCTACCAACGCGAACTTCGTGATCGATCCGTCGTACGCGCCGGACACTCACCCGGCGAGTCAGCAACCGGAATTCCCCGACGAAATCCTCGTCGGTTCGTACTCACTCGAAATTCGGACCTCCGACGAATACGGGGTTCCCGAAGACTATAATCCGATTCGGTTGAACCTTGATGAAAACATTTCGGCCGGTCGATCGTTCGATACGAACGACCGTTTGGTGACCGGTGCGGTCAGCATCGTCGCCCCCGAAGGTATCGATTTGCAGGACGGCGATCAATTCGTCCTCGATGACGGTTCGAGCCGATTGGTATTCGAGTTCGACAGTCGTTACGTGCCCGGCGTGGTACCTGGGTCGGGACACGTCCCGGTGCCGTTCGATCCGGCAAACACCTCGGCCGAAGTCGCCGCGTCGATCCGCAACGCGATCAATTCGTCTCAGGCTCGTGACACGTTGACGATCCTAGCGGCGACCGGCGATGGTCGAGAGCAAGGCATTTCGACGTCGAGCCGTGTGGAACTGTTCGGCAACCGGTTCGTCCTCGATGGCAACGGCATCCGCCGTCCTATCTCAGGCGAAATCTTCGTCAATCCCGGCTCGGGACGTAACCTGACACTCGACCTCGTCGCGGAGGAAACTGCGGCGGGCAACTACACGAGCCGTCGCATCTCGATCATCGATCGCGGTTCCGATGACACGCCAACCGCCGTCGATTACGCCCTCTACAGTGATGAACTCGCCCAAGCCGCCGTTCCGGGATACGTGACCGGCGATACTCTGTTCGCGATCGGAAAGATCGGCGACGCGGTGAACCTCGGTGTCAATCCGGTCTCCGGTGAAGACGATGGTCAACTCGTCGCGACGATCCCGCGATTCGATCTGGACACCGTGCGGGTTTATCTCGAAGCCGGTAACAGCATCGACATTGATTTGGACACGACCGGTCTGTTCCGAGTCGGACGCGATTTGGAACTCCCCGTTGTGGCCGTGGTCGAATCGGGGACTGTGTTCACGCTGAATCAGTTGAACTCGGCGTTCGATCTCGCCACCGGTGTCGGCGCGAATCAATCGAGTTTGACCGAGCGCACCGTCGCCGTCGGTGAATCCCAGGCCGGGGCAACGTTACGATTCACCCCGCCACGCTCGGGATATTACGACATCATCGTCAGCAGTGCTGCGGCCTACCCCAATGGTCTCGGACAACACCAACCGATCAGTGATACCGATCGCCAATTCGGTGATTACTTCATGTCCGTCCGCCCCACCGGTGACGTCGGCGTCCCGACGCGGGATGTGTTGATGGTCGATTATCAGTTCGGCATCTCGGACGAAAACCGAATGCGGGACCAAGGCCAAATCATCATCGAAGGCAACTTCATTCGTGACTCAGCCGACGTTGGCATCTCGTCAGTGGTCTCGCCGGATTCCGAGCGATTGCGAAACGACTCGACGCTGCCCGGCAGCGCCCGTTTACTCCGCAACAACAACCTCGCCGGGTTGGTTCCCGGAACCGTCATCGTCAATAACGTGATCGAGCGATCCGGGAATATCGGGATTCAGCTCAGCGGCGGCGATTACGATCAGGGTGAACTCGGCACACCGAACGTATTCAATCGAGTCGTCAACAATACCATCGTTGGTAACGGTGGCGGTTCGGGCATCCTCGTCGTGGGACGCGCCGCACCGAGTTTGCTCAATAATGTGATCGTTAATTTCGCGACGGGCATCAATGCTGATCCGGCGAGCGCTTCGTTGACGCGAACAGGTGGCAATCTGTTTGCACAAACTCCGACGCCGAGCACGCTGCCGTTGGGGCAGTCGTCGGTGGTCGTCACCAACGGCGTTTCGGTATTCCAAGACGCGGGTCGTTCGATTTACATTCCGGCCGTCGGCAGCGACCTGATCGATAACGCGACGGCCTCGTTGATCGACCGAGCTGATTTCGTTCGGACGGTGAAACGGCCGATCGGTTTGCCGCCGTCGCCGATTTTGGCACCGCAATTTGACATCTACGGTCAACGCCGAGTCGACGGCACCACCGGCACCTCCGGTGGGGGAACGGGACTCAATGTGTTCGTCGATCGCGGTGCGGTGGACCGGGCCGATTTCCGGCGGCCCAACGCCGTGCTCAACAATCCCTTTGACGCTCCCGATTCGGAGGCCGCCGGTTCACCGACGGACCCGAACACGATCGGCGATACCGATTCGCAAACCTCGTTCGTGCGATTGGTCAACCCGAGCCAGTTCGTTGAGTTTTTCGAAATTCAATTGATCGACGAAGCCGGCACCGGACTCGATCCCTCGACGATCAACGGCGACACGGTTTTGATGACCGAGAACGGGCGTCAATTGTTGCCCAACCGTGACTTCACGTTCGGTTACAGCGAGAACAGCCGCACGATCCGTTTGACACCGTTGGCGGGTGTTTGGAATCAAGACTCGGTTTACGAAATCACCTTGAACAACCAAGTCCGGCGGTTTGTCGAATTGCCGGCCGGTGGCTCGATCGCCGATGGCGATCAGGTGGTCGTGACGGACGATACCGGACGTGAAAGTGTGTTCGAATTCGATAGCGGTTACACGCTCGGTGTTCCGCAAAACGAAACCTTGGTCGTGACCGATACCAGGAACGGTTTCCGCGATACCGATACGTTCCGTATCACGTCGCGAGACGGGTTAACCACCCGCACGTTTGAAATCAATACCGTCGGTACGGTCGCGGGTGCGAACATCGCGATTCCGTTGGCGACGACGGGAACGGTGACGGAGGTTCGCGATGCGATCCTGCGAGTGTTGACCGATCCGGTTTCTTCCACCGGCGGCGTGACGTCGTCGTATGCCGAACAGCTCGGGTTGGCCCCGATCGCGGTCGGCAACAATTCGATTCAATTAGGAACACTGCCGGGTAGTTTTTCGGCAACGATTCCACCGACCCAGCTCACGCCTGGGCATGTGGTCAACATGACGGGCATCTCGTCAGGGTTGGTTCGAACCGGCACCGTCGATTCCATCGTCGACGGACGGCAGTTCACGTATAACGACGGCGATACGACGGTCACGTTCGAATTTGATTCCAACGATTCGTTTGCTCCGCAAGATCAAACCACGATTCTTCGCCGGATCGGATTCCAACGCACCGACACGCCGGATCAAATCGCCGCGTCGATCGCCGCCGCACTGCGCGATGCCGACATCGGCTTGGATAGCGCCACGTCGATCGGTGACAGATTGGTTTCCGTGGGCGGCCAACCCGGCGACATTGTCGATCTGTTGAATTCGAGATTGTCGTTGACCGGTGCTCCCGGTGTGACCGGCGCGTTGAGTCTCACCGTGCCCGCCGGTCAAACCGGAACGAGCATCGACGAAACGACGGTCACGATCACGGTCGGCGATGCGACCGAGACGTTCCGTTTCACCACCGACGACCAGTTGACGTCGGCGGACATCACCGTCGTCGTCGCTCCGGGTGCCAATGCGGCACAAATCGCCGCGGCGCTGCAAGCATCCATTGACTTGGCGTTTGAGAACCGACTCAATGCAACCGTTGTCGAGAACCAAATCCTGTTGGGCGAAGTCGCTGCGGGCGAAAACAGTCAGTTCACGACCGTGGAAGTGGTCGCCGGACCGGCCGTCGTCGGCAACGCGTTGAATGTCAACGGCGTCAGTGGCGGCGCGATCCCGGTCGGTTTCATCCCGAGCGATTCGTTCCCGGCTGTGTCCGTGGCTACGAAAATGCAACAGGCGATCGACGAATCGGGACTCGACGTCGACGTGTTCTCGCCCGGTGGCGGTGTGCTGTTGTTCGCCGGTACCCAAGCGGTCATCAGCCGGACCGGTGTTACCGATCCGGGCACCACGGCGGAAACGATCGCGGCGGTTTCGGACCTCGCCGGCAATCCGGTCAACCCGACACGCCCGAACAACGAAACCCGATTCACGATCATCATGCCGAACGTGGACTTCGATTTCGGCGACGCACCTCAAGAATACGGCACGTGGCTGCAAAGCCCCTCGCCCGATGGCATGTTGACATCGGACCCGGCATACATCCCCGGCAACGGGGCTCGGCACGCCGTCGTCGGTGGCGGCTCTGCCAACCGATTGGGTCGATATGTTGATACCGAAGACGATGGGCAACCCGTCGATAGCGGAATCGGTGTTTCCGACGATAGTATCCTCTCGGTGAGCACCTCGGCCACCGCCGCCGACGTGATCACGCCGACGTTCGCACGCATCACCCTGACGGAAGTGCCTCGTCAAGCAGACACTTTGACTCTGCGTGTCGGTGCCACGGAGTACCGATTCCAATTCCTGCCCACGGGTACCTCCGCCGTCGGTTCGACCATCACGGTCGGATTGTCGCCGAACGATCGGGCCGAAGATGTGGCGGCAAAATTGTTGGCGTCGCTAATCACGAATGTCACCTCCACGACCGGCGGTGTCTCGGCGAATCTCAATGCCGCTCGACCCGAACAAATCGAATTGCGATCGGTTTCCGTCGGAGGAGCCCTCGCGTTGACGTTCACCATGTCAACGCAACCCGGCCTCCTGATCTCCTCGTTCACCACCGATAACACCGATCCGACGACTTTGGTCGTCACGTTCACGTCGGTTCCTACCCCTGGACAGCTTTTCACACTCCGCACGGCGGGGCAAACGCGCACCTATGAGTTCGTCGATCCGTTGTCGAACCCGCGGCCGGGAACCATTCCGGTTTTGATTCCGAGTGGATTCAGCACCGAGGATGTCTCGCTCGCCTTGCTCTCGGCGATCCGACCGCAAATCAACCTGTTGGGTGGTGGCGTCATCGCCGAAATCGATGCGAGCGACGCCTCGACGCTCCGGTTGCAGGGGATCGATGACGAGGACGGTGTCTCGATCGTCCGACTCGAACAGGGCGGTGGATTGCCGCCCGCCTTCTTCTTCGGTCGTTACGAAGACAACGGTGCCACGCTCGATCAATCGATGGCCGATCGAGTGCTCGGGTTCTTGAACCCGGCCGATGAATCCGGTGCGAACTTCCAAGTCTGGGTCAACGGCGGCGGTCTGATCGACGCCTGGGTCGACTTTAACGGCGTCAACGGTTTCGACGAAGACGGGTCCGAGCAAGTCCTCCGGAACGTCCCCGTCACCGACGGTTTGAACACGCTTCGGATCGTCACGCCGAGCGGTGCGACGGACAAAGATACCTGGTTGCGAATCCGTTTGAGCGATTCAGGCAACACCTCCCCGACCGGCGTCGCACTGGGCGGTGAGGTCGAAGATTACCTCGTCAGTATCCGGCGAGTTGAGGTTCCCGTCCCGAGTCAAACCGGCGATAATTTCATCGCTCTAGAAGACACTCCGTTGCGGATCGACGCGACCTTGACGGCCGCAACACCGTCGTTGGCAATCAATCAAAAGACGCTCTTGACGAACGACAATCCCGGAAATCAGTTGTTGCCGGTCCGGTATTTCGTCACCAACCTGCCTCGGATTCCTGTCGACCTGGCGACGACCGGTTTCCCGATCGGCGATGACGTGCTGGCCTATCGAACCACCAAGGGCGGTTTGCTGGAAATCAACCGCACCCCGTCCGGAGGCGCTACCGAGGGCGACGATCGTACCGGTTCGTTCCTGTACACGCCGGCGAAGGATTTCTACGGAACCGATTCGTTCGAGTACCGATTGTCGACACAGCAAAACGCCGATGGCGTGTTGACCGACACGGTGATTACCGAAACCGTGACGATTTATGTGTTGCCCGACAACGACGATCCCGGAGCTGAACTTGGCAACCTCGATCGACAATTTGTCACCAGTGAACCGACCGGCCAGGCGACTGATGCGGCGCTGGAAATCAGTGCTGCCGATCTGATCGAATCGGCCCTGGAAGATCTGCGGGCGAAAGCGGATTACGACTCCGGTCAATCCGCCGATCCACTTCTCAACGAGTCCGATCAACGGATCTACGTGCGGTCGATCGCGACGGTCAACGGCAGTATCACCGCCGGCGGTGGAGCCACAACGCTGACCACGACCCGAGGCGGAACGCTAACGGCCGTCTTCGGTAGCGAGGTCATTCCCCGCATCAACGGCTCGCAAACGATCGTCTTCATCGAGAGAATTCTCTACACACCGGCCGACGATTTCAATAGCGACATCGGCGCCCTCGACGAGCTGTTGCTCGATGAGTTCACGTTCTCATTGATCGACGACGGTGTGTCGTTGCTCGGACCCGAGTTCAACGAAAGTTTGAAACAACTCATCACCAGTGGTGATCTCGGTGGCGATGATTTGGGTTTGCCGCCGTACTTTGTCAACACCGGAGCCGAGAACGGCGAACGCAATCAATACCTGCGGAAACTCGTCACGGCAGCCGAAGCGACCGGGACCGCAACGATTCGCGTTACCCCACGCAACGATGCCCCTGAATTGACACCCGATTATGTCGGATTGACCGATGCGAACGGCGATCCGAACGAGCGTTATCTTGAGTTCTTTAGCAACCCGGCGACCCGCCCACGTCCGATCGAGGACGGTGTGTTGGTGTTCCCATCGGCCTATCTGCTCGACAACGATCGCAACGGTCCCGCCGGCGCCGTCGACGAAACCGATTCGTTGATCGGCAACGACGGCAACATTCGAATCGTCGCCGTCGGGATGGACGATGCGAGCACCGAAACATTTAGTCGCGGTACGATCACGCTCAATCCCACGACCGGGATGATCACGTTCACTCCCGCCGAGGATATCTACGGCGAGATCACGTTCACGTACACCGTCATGGATAGCGGTGTCGATGAAGGCACTGACATCGTTGATGTCTTTGACCCCGACGATCGCGGCAGCCGTGTTGTCAACGGTCGCATGTCGACGATCACGTCGACCATCTTTGTCGCTCCGGTCAACGACGCCCCTGTCGCCTACGATCGCATCGAACGAACGAACGAAGACACCACGATCACGATTGATGCCGCCACTTTGCTCGGTGGTGGTACCGCGACGATGTCGCAAATCCAGGTCACATCGACCTCCGTGACGCTGCCCGATGCGAGCGGTTTGATCAACGGGGAATCCGTGATCTTCCACGCCACCAACGGACGTCGTGCCACGATCCAGTTCAACACGACCGGAGTCAGCTCGGCCGGCACGGACCGAGTCGTACGATACTTGCCGGGCGATACTGCCGACGTGTTGACGGTGCGACTCGAACAGGCGTTGCGAGGAATCGGATTCGGCGGAACCGCCGCAGGCAACCAGGTCACGTTCAGCACCCAAAACGTGATCAGCCAAGACCCACGCACGAACAGTTTGGCGGTCAACCCCGCGAACCAATCGATTGTGATTCCCTCGGGCGTTGACCTCGCCGATGGTGAACGTGTCGTCGTCACGGATACCACGGGAACGACGCACGTTTTCGAATTCACGAAAACAGGCAACGTCGCTGCTGATGTGATTCCGATCGCGATCAACGTCGCCGATTCGTCGCAACAGATCGCCGAATCCTTTGCCGCCGCGATGCTCGCCGAAGGCTTCGGCGCCGCTCCCGCAGCGACCACGCAAACGCAATTCCGAATCCGGGTCAACAACTCCACCGGGATCATCGCTCAAACCGGAAACTCGGCGATCCGCGTGATCGGCAACGACGTGATCCTGCCGACCGGAGGCAGTTTACAAAATGGCGAACTGCTCGAGATTTCGAACGTCACCGGAGGAACCACGATCGTCGAGTTCGGTCGCGGTTCGGCACCGAGTGACCCGTCGCACGTTTTCGTGCCTTACCTGCCGGGCGATACCGCCCCGGATTTGTCGACCCGTTTATCCGCCGCATTGAACAATCCGGCCGATGTCAACGCTGCCAACGTTTCCGCGTCGGTCATCGCCTTCACCGCCTGGGAAGTCACCGTCACCGATCTCGGTTCGGTCAGTATCGACGACGACAACTCGGCAATCGAATTCACCGGAACCGAACTCGTCCTGCCGACGCTCGATCAAATCATCGACGGTGAAACGATCACGTTCGTCAACGACGATGCCGAAACGTTCGTGGTCGAACTGAACACCACCGGGGTCGTTTCAACGGGCAGCACGATTGCGATCGCCTACAATCCTGCGGGAACGATGGAAACCCTGCGTGCGAACCTCGCCGCGGCGTTGCAAGGCCTCGGAATCGGTGCGGCAGAACTGCCCACGGGCATCGGTTTAGGCGACGCGCAAACCATCACGCTCGACCGGGCCGCCAGTGCGATTGAAATCGACGGCACGGACATCCTCGTTCCTACCGGAGCGGAGTTGATCGACGGTCAACGCATCGAACTGCGCAGTCCCACCGGCGACACCACTCTAATTGAATTCAACACCTCGGGGACCCCGACGGGCGGTGCCGACATCGCCGTCGCGTTCTCATCGGTTAGTTCGGCAGCGGACATCGCGATCGCATTGCAAGAACAACTCCGCGTCATCGGGATCGGTGCCACCGCCGAAACCGGAGCGTTGGGACTGCCCACCGATCGCGCTCGTGTCTCAATCCAAGTGATCGATCAGGGCAGCGCTGGCGAATTGCCGGCCGCTCCTGGTGATTTCGATCCTCGGCTCGATGTCCCGTTCAACGAGAGCGAACAAACCGCCGGTTTGAGAATCATCGAAGTCACCGCAGGCGGGCGGACGTTGAACCTCCAAACGAACTCAACGCTGGTCTCGGCGACCCCGGGATCGATCGGTTCGCTCGATGCCTGCGGTGTCAACGAAGCCTGTTTGACGAGTGATGCCGGCGGTCGATTCCGGTTCGAAATTGAATCCGAAACGGTCAACGGTCAAACGCTTCGTTACTTCAGCCAAGTCCACTACACGCCACCGGCTGACTACAACGAACAATTGCCGTTCTCGTCTCGTGAATTGCTCGCCTACCGAATCATCGATAACGGTTTGACGACCATCACGAGTCCTGCCGGTGTCGTGAATTTGCCGCCGGTCGTTTCCGTGCGGCCAGGAACGCTGACGATCACCGTCGGTGCGATCAACGATGCGCCGACGTTCGACAGCCTGATTTCGATCAACGTGCTCGAACGTGACGACAACTCGTCGACCACGATCGCTCGGTTCGTGTCGCGGATCTTCTCAGGCCCGGCCGGAGCGTTCGACGAAATTCAAACACAACAAGTCGACTTCCTGCCGCCCCGATTGATTTCGGGAAATCCCGGCATCATGAACTCCGATCCGGTGATCAATTACACGCCCGGTTCGGCCGAAGGTTCGTTGACGGTGTTCCCGTCGCCAGATCAGTTCGGGCTACTCGTGTATGAGATAGCCGCGTTCGAAGTCGCCGACCCGACCGTGCTCTCGGTTCCGCAATTGGTCACCATCAACGTGCGTCCGGTCAACGACCCGCCGCGGATCAACCCCGGAATTGCCGGCTCGACTCAATGTGTCGTCGACAACGTTTCGAACGACCCGAGCGATCCGAACTACCTGACCCCGCAACAATTAAGTGAGCTAACCTGCACCACCGCGATCGCGGGCCGGTTCAGTGACGAGGGTTACTCCGTCACCACCGGATTCGACACCGACAATGATGGGTTCCGCGACCAGGCGACGATCCGTTACACGCTGCGTGAGGACAACACGCGTCCGATCGATGGTGTCACCGGCCAAGTCCAAACGGGCAGCTTTTTCATTCCGATCGACCGATCACGTGAACTTCCCGTCGACGTTGACAGCCTCGTGAACGTCGGTGTGTACACCCGGCTCGGGTTGCTCGACGTCTACGACATCGGCCCGGCCAACGAGTCCGCCGTCGGTACCGATTTGGTGCCAACGGGTGGTCCTCAGCAACTCGAAATCTTCAATTTCCCCGATCGCACTTCGCTCGGCGGAACGATCACACCGAGATTCTCGACGACGCAATTTGATGTCAACGGCAACCCGCTGTTAATCGGATTGCTGTACACACCGCCGACCGATTTCAATAACATCAATGGCGCTGTCGATTCGTTCGAATACACCGTTCGCGACGACAACCCGGGCGACGGCGAGACCTACTCGCTCAGCACGAACTCGTTGGTTCAAAACCGCCGTACCGCGACGTCGCAGGTCCAACTCAGTTTGAACCCGGTCAACGATCGTCCCGAGTTCTCGACGCTCGATCTTCGTTACGAAGTTTCCGAAGACGGTCCGTTGCAAATCATCAACGGTTTCGCGTTCGGGATCTCCGCCGGACCGACCCAAACCGCGTTCGACGAAAACGGTTCACGCAGCGGTCAAAACCTGAACTTCACCGAAACGAGTCTGTCGTTCGCCGATGAAGATTTTGAACAGTTCTTTGAGGTCTTCCCGACCGTCGACTTGCAAGGCCAATTGCGATTCAAACCTGCCAAAGACGTCTTCGGCACGTTCGAATTTGCGATCGTGCTCAACGACGACGGCGGCGACAACAGCATCCGAGGCGATTTGCAATCCTCGATCCCCGCGACGTTGACGATTGACGTTCGTCCGGTCAACGATCGCCCCGTGATCGCTCCCGAATTCAACACGCCCGAAACCAACCCGTTGCGTTTCCAACTTTCCGAAGGCGGTACGTTCGATGTCCTGCTCAACGGAGACGGAACCGACCCGGGTTTGCTCGACGTGTTCCGCGTTGGTCCGGCTAACGAAGCCGAGGACATTGTTCCCGGTGGAAACCAAACGTTGTCGTTGACACGTCCGATCCCGGTCACCACCGCCCAGGGCGGCATATTGACCTTGATCACGCCGGAGACCGGCACGCCGTTCTTCCGCTATCAACCGCGAGAGAACTATGTCGGTTTGGATAACTTCATCTACACCGTGACCGATGATGGCACGACCGTTCCGGTCGGCTCCAGCGGCACGGTTTTGAATGAACCCCAAATTGCGTCGGGCACCGTGACGTTCGAAGTTCTGCCGGTCAACGACGCACCGCAATTCAGTGGCGCGGGCGACGTCACCCGCCCCGAGGATGCCAATTCCGGCGCCGGACGCGGGGTCGTCTCGGTCACCGATTGGGCGACCAACGTGCAAGCCGGACCTCCCGGCGCCCTCGACGAAAACGGAACGACAACCACGGCAGGTCAACCGCTGCGTTTCGAAATCCTGTTCCAAACCGGTGATTCCGATCTGTTCGATGTCGACCCGAATGCCGTGGTCAATAACACCGGCACCGCATCACTGAACTACACGCTCGCGGCCAACGCGAACGGTTCGGCGACCTTCACAGTGCAACTGTTCGACGAAGGCCCTCAAAACCTCGGCAACGGGGACGTGTTCGCATCCGACATTCGCACCTTTGCGATCAACGTCACCCCAGTCAACGACGCACCCGCGTTCTTGCCCGGTGGTGTCGTCAACGTTCAAGAAGATCGTGGTCCGTTCACGGCAACCTGGGCGACCAGCATCGTGCCAGGCCCCGCCGACGAGGCCGGTCAATCTGTCGCGTTCCGTGTCTCACCGGTCGCCAGCAGCGATACGGCGTTGTTCACCACCAACGGACAACCTCAAATTTCGCCCGCCGGAATTTTGACATTCACCCCCGCAGCGAACGCCAACGGAACCGCTCAACTACGCGTCGTTGCCGTGGATTCCGAGGGCGGCGAAAGTGCCGCCGTGACTCTTAATGTCGTCATCGCTCCGGTCAACGATTTCCCGACCCCGATCGGTGACCTGTTGTCGCCTTCGGACGAGGACACCGTGTTGACGATCCCCGCCTCGCGGTTACTCGAAAACGATGTCGACGTCGATTTGAACGACGCCAACCCGGATGAGTTGCGACTCTCGATGCCGTTGGTGCAACGTAGTGTTCGCGGGGCGATCGTACGCTTCAACTCGGAAACCGGTGTCGTCACTTACGATCCGACCGCCTCGCGTGAACTGCAATCCCTGCGACCCGACTCGCCAGCGGTCGCCGACTCGTTCAGCTATGCGATCACCGATCGCGCCGGACGCAGCGTCATGCCGAACCGTGCTAGCAACAGCGTCTTGGTCACCGTCAACATCGCCGGCAAGAACGATGCTCCGATTGTGAACCCCGACACGCCGACGCTCAACCCGACCGGGGCGACGACCATCGACGTGCTCGCTAACGACGAGGACATCGACGGAGTCATTCTCCCGAATACGCTCGCGATTTCGATCACCGGACGCCCCGCGTTCGGCGACGTGATCGTCAACGACGACGGAACGATCACCTACACACCGTTCACCGGGTTCCCCGGCTTCGACGAGTTCCGGTACACCGTGCTCGACGACCTCGGTGCGATCAGTGACGAAGGCCGGGTCACAATCAGTCCCAACGCCGCTCCGACAGTACGCGACGACACTAGTCTCGTTTACTTGGGTGAATCGATCGTGATCGACATTCTCGCCAACGATGCCGATCCTGAGGAAACCGATAACAATCCTGCCACGTCGGACCGAATCGATCCGTCGAGCGTCCGGATTGAATCCGGTCCCTTCGCCGGCAACCTAACTCCACTCGCCGATGGAACCGTGCGATACACGCCAGCCCTCGGGTTCACCGGGCGGGATTCGTTCCAGTACTCCGTCGCCGATTCCGAAGGCCGACGCAGCAGTTTGGCAACGGTCAATATTCAGATCGTCGGCAGTCGTTTGCAAAACCCCGATCTTCGGTACGACGTCAACGACGACGGCGAGGTCTCCGCACTGGACGCCTTGTTGATCATCAATCACCTTAACCGGTTCGCCAACGCCAGTGGCATGACCGGCGGTCCAACGATCCCAACGGCCGCCAACGTGACCGTGGAAATCAATGACCCGGTGCCACCGGAAACCTACGATTTCAACGGTACCGAGTTCGGCGGCGGTTACTTTGACGTCTCCGGCAACCGGATCATTTCCGAAGTCGACGCGTTGCAAATCATCAACGAACTGAACCGGCGTGACACGTCCGGCGGTTTGAGCGAACCGCTGCCCAGTGCGGTCGCACTGCCGAGTGGACAACGGGCCGCCGGACAACGGGCCGCCGCTGGCGAACCGCTTGCTCCGTTGCAACAACCGACGTCGTTCAGTTCAATCGATGATGATGAGTTCGTGTTCGATTCCTTCGACGTCTTCGACAGCGAAGACAAATGGGTCGACACGACAGGTGATTCTTCCATCGACATTGATGTGCTCGATCGTCTCGTCGCCGCGAATCAACCGGACTCCGAAACGGAGGAAGCCGACACCACCGCAGCGATCGACGCCGCGATGGCAAAAATCCTGTAGTTGCCCACCCGGCATCTCGATGCCGAATCGAGCAGGATTGTCGTCAAGGACGGAACACTCGCATTCGGTTGCAGCCCGACGACGCACCCCTCCCGCAACGAGGTCGTGCGGCAGGGCTATGCCGTAGCATTGCAACCTGTTGCGATCGAAACACTTGAAAGCTGCACGATCCCGGCGCGGGCGGGATGCAATCCCTGGTCTCCAAACGAGTTGCTCCTAGTGGTCTGGGACAGCTAAAAATGAGGGTTGGTTTTGTTAGCCGTTTGGGCGCTAGCCCCGGTTATTGCGTGACAACCGTGGCTAACGCCAAAACGGCGAATACACCGAAACACTTTCCCGAACCTGCTTAACGATCATTGACAACACTTTTGGCGTTGCGAACGAATACACTCAGGACCCTTATACCGAGCGAAAAGCGGAACTGATCGACAAAGGTTCAATGACCGCAGGCGGGCGCGGCTGCGCCCAACGCTTCGCGTCGCTGTGGTGACATCGGGCGAATGTCGCAACCGCCTTCGACGTCGTTGACCTTCAACTGCCCGAATGCGAACTCCAACGGGATGTGAGGTTCGGGGGCGTCGCCCTGGGGGAACACCCAGTGTTTTTCGGCAACCTCGACGTGGCAACAGTGGACGCCGCCACCCGCTTGGCCTTGGGGAATCTCGTCCCAGTTGCGACTTTTTGCGATTGCAGGAACTGTGTCAAAAACCGTTTTGATCGAGACCGACTCGTTTCGTAGGTCGATGCCAAAGTGGTCCACGAACGGACGCTTGCGACGCGTTTCGCTGGTTTCCGATAATTCGTCTTGGGAGATTACAATGGAAGAGAAGATGAGGTTCACGCCGCCGGGAAAGAGGTACTTCACGAATCCTGGTTTGGCGTAATCAAGCTGGCATCCGGCATCGCATAATCGATCGCTGGGTAAGTCGGCCGTGTCGTCGACTTTGACGTGGATGTGCAACGAGTCACAGTGCTGCATCACGTCTCGGAAGGCAAAGGATTCGTCGAACAAATCCAAGCACCGTTTTTGCTCGCAGGCGTTGATGAAGTTCAGTTGGGTCAATAGTTGAGTTGCGGACTGGGCGTCAGACGGAATCGGCATCGAGGTCACCTCGGAACATAAAAAAATGAATGGATCAGGTTCCCGACATTCTGACGTTCTTGCGAACGTTCGTCAATCTTGCATTTCAAAACGGCAGCACCCGAAATCCAACGAACCGTTTTTCGCTCGGCCTTTGGTTGCTAAGAAATCGGAGCAAAGCGAGTAATAGATGAACTTGCCGTCACGCTCGGTCGACACCAAACCGGCGTGGAAGAGGACTCGCAAGTGATGCGAAACCGTGCCGATTTCCTGCTCCGCGAGAATCGCCAAATCCGACACGCTCATCGGCCCGGCCTGCAACGCTCGGACGATCTGCAATCGCAAGGGATCGCCGAGCGCTTTGAGGTAAGTCGCACATTGCATTTCGTCGGGGATGTTCTCGGGGATGACCATAAGTTTATTGTACGAGAATCTCGGTGAATCGCAAACCATCGACTTGACGTGATCGCCCAATAATGACACATTCAGAGGAACGTCGGAATGTCAGATGGCCCGATTGAGTTCCCTGCTCCCCGGACAAGAGAGGATTTTATTTTGCGGTGTTCTTTATTGATTGTGCTCGGTTTGATGTGCTCGGGGGTGAATCCCGCGTGCGCTGACGAGACGGGCGTCTCCCCGAAACGAGCCGAGAGCCAACTTTTCCCGGCCGAGTTAGAGGTTTGGAAAGATTCTCAACCGGAGCTTGCCGACGGGATCGTTCAGGCTGAAAAACTACGCACTCGGCTGCTTTCGAACTCTTCTTCGGAAAAGACGTATGCGGAGATGGTTTGCGAGTTCGTGACGGATTTCGAGAAATCGACGCAGCCCGCAGGCGACGAACCGAGCGTTGGCTTTCGTGAGTCGATCGGACGTTTTTCGATGACGGGTCCACGATTGTTGAACCAGCTTCGTGGGGGCGAGGTGTTGCCACTGGATGCCTTCGGGGCGTTCGATGGCAAATGGTTCGGTCGGTGGGATCAAACTCCGGTGAATCACGATTGGCGTCCCAGCGTGAGTTTCCAACCTCCCAAGACGATTGCACCGGGACAGTCGCCGATTTCGGCACTTCAATACGCCTGGATCAGCAACGGTTTCGGATGGAATTATCTCTCGTCGGTCGATGCTCGTGGCGATCGCAACTACGTCTTGGGGATGGTGTATTACTTCGATCATCCGAACTACCGCGACATTGTCGAAACGAAGCCGCATGTCGGGTTCGCCGACTCGCCGACGCGCTTGGTTTGGATTACCGAACGGGAGGTGTATTTAGAAGAAACGTTTCTCGAAACGATGACGGGGCAACCCGATCACTACGTCATCACGGGGCTCCGTCATAACGTTTTTGGTGAAACGCCGACCGTCTCGTCGAATGCCGTTCAGGCGACCTATACCCGCGACCCGAACAACCGACCCGCGTTTCAGAAACTGAAATGGTCGCCCACTTTGCGTGAGGTTCAATCCGATGAATAGATCCACCGCTGCTTCGTTTCGTCGGGCGTTCACTTTGGTCGAACTGCTCGTTGTGATTGCCATCATCGGCGTGCTCGTCGGATTGTTATTGCCTGCCGTGCAATCAGCGCGTGAGGCGGCGCGGCGGATGAGTTGCCAGAACAACATGCACAACCTCGTGCTCGCGGCTCATAATCACGAGAGTGCCTTTCAAAAACTGCCCGAGGGATTGCAAGTTGCTCAACCGGGGCCGGCCAAGGATTTGTTCAACGCGAGTTTGTTTCGAACGACCAACGATCCTGGCAAGCCGGAAATTGGTCCGGGATGGGCGGTCTCGCTGTTGCCCTTCGTCGAACAATCCGGGCTGTACGCTTCGGTCGACATTGCCAACTACAAACGGTCCGGGGGAGCCGACCAATCGTGGCGAAGACTGGGTGAGTCGAGCGTGCCGCTTTACCTGTGCCCGAGCGACCCGAACACGTCGTTCGGATTTGATTACGACGGGCGCTCGTGGGCGCGCGGGAACTACGCGGCCAACGCGGGACCGGCGTGGTACACGTGGTCGGTCGGCGGGAAAAACTGGAACGGTAGCGCCAGCGACGACGGCAGTCCGGAGCCGTTTTGGTACCAGGGGGCAACATGGGCACCGGCCCAAACCCGAGGCAACGCGAGCCCGGTGATGTCGATCAATTACGGGGCTCGATTCCGCGATCTTCGCGACGGTTTGTCGTCCACGATCATGTTCGCCGAAATTCGAGCTGGCGTGTCCAACCAAGATCTGCGTGGAACGTGGGCGCTCGGTGTAGGCGGTGCCAGTGTGGTGGCGGCCAACTCGATCGGCGACAGCGTCGGCCCCAACGATCGACTCGCCGAATCCGACGATATCGAAAACTGCACCTCCTTCTGGACCGCCGAACTCGGACCACGTGATAAGATGGGTTGCTCGCGAGGCAATGGAAATAATTGGCAGGCCCAATCCCGCAGCCTCCATCCCGGCGGTACTCAGGTTGCCCTATCCGATGGCTCGGTGCGGATGATCAACGATTCCATTGACCTGCAAATCTGGTTTCATTTGAACAGCGCCTCCGACGGTGAAGTGATGGGCGAGTTTTAAATATCAATCCGAGAACAACATGAAATCACTGGCACTTCTACTCGCTATCTTGGCGACGCCAATCGCGAGCGTTTTTTCCGGCGAACCGGTGTTCGTTGGAACCAAGACTCCGTCGGATTTGGTCGCGATCGATAAATTCGATCACGACGATTGGACACAACTGCTACAGAAGCACGTCGATGAAAAAGGCAGAGTGGACTACCGGACATGGAAGGCATCGTCGCCCGATCGGGAAGCGTTGCGCGGCTACCTCGATCGATTGTCGGCGGTCGATCCAAAACTGCCGACACGGCTCGAATCCAAACTCGCATTTTGGATCAACGCTTACAACGCGTTGACGATCGAAGGCATTTTGCGAACCGACAAACTGATGCCGATCCGCGATCATACGACTCAGCGGATCGGATACGACATTTGGGATGATCTGCGGTTGCATGTCGGTGCAAAGGCATACTCGTTGAATCAGATCGAGCACGAGGTGCTGCGGAAACTCGACGAGCCACGGATTCACTTCGCGATCGTTTGCGCCTCGGAGAGTTGTCCGCCGCTGCGCAACACGGCCTACGCTGCCGATGAGATCGAGACGCAGCTCTCATCGAGCGCCAAAACTTTCTTCTCCTCACCGCGTAATTTCGAGCTCGACGGGGAGCAACTGCGGCTCTCTCCGCTACTGGATTGGTTTTCCGAAGACTTCGGTGCGACCGAAAACGAAATGCTGCAACGCATCACGCCCTGGCTCCCCGAAGCGAGTCAGGAGAGACTCCGAGCAAGGCGGTGGTCGGTCAAAATGAGCGAGTACGATTGGTCGTTGAACGAACAGCCGATGCAGAGGAAAGACGTTCGGGACTAGGCTGAGCGGTCGGAAATTCGGTATCGACGTGTCCTTTCGTTAACGTTGGTTTTATTCCGCGAAACGACCACGATCGTGGTCAAAGCGGGTGGCCGGCGGTTTTTAGCGAAGCGAACATTCCTGGGATACTCTGAGTCAACACCGAATTTTTAATAGAGCTGGGAAAGCCCTCGCGATCCGAGAAAAAAACGTCTCGGATTCAACGCACGCCGCGCGTCTGTCGCTTCCCTACTGCTTTTTCTATACAAAACGTCACTTCAAAACTAGGGATTGGTCTTTTTTCAGTTTCACGAAATCGGGCTTTCGCCGGAATCGCCGATTCGACTAAAGTTCACAGTGGAAATTACCGAGACGGAGGACCCCGCATTCAGGCAGGACCGCCTGGAACCTTCGTCAATGTCGGATGGCCGCAACCAACGCGACCGTCTGCCACTCGCACCCAAGGAATGGAGCGTCAGCACGATGTTGTTGGATCGAATCGAAATCGACAGTCACGGCCCGTTGAAGCGCGTCGAATTGGGGCCTCTGTCACACCACCTGAATGTGGTTCTCGGTGCAGCCGGTTCCGGCAAGACGGCGATCTGCCGTTTCATTCGCGATTCCCTGATCGACCGCGAATACCCCAGCGGGATGCTCAGTGGATCGGCCGGACGAGTCGTGTGGGTGGATCAAAACGGCTGGATTCACTGCCGACGCGAGCAAGACGGCACACCCGGTGGACGGCGTAGCGTCGAATTTGAATCGCGTGGCGAAACCGCCAGCGGCCACGAAGGATACAACGACGGATGGTTCGGCGAATCCTATGATCTCCACGCTCCCGTTTCGGACATCGCCTCGCGAACGGCCGCCCACTACCGATCCTCGCTCGCCTCGCGAGCTCTCGGCAGCATCCGTATCCCGGAATCGATCGTCGACGGTGTGATGGTCGACACCACAGTGAGCAGCGTGTCGCGAGTGGCCGCCGCTTGCATCGCCGCCGGACTCGATCGCGCCGACCTCGCTCGATTGCCTTTTGAAAACGAGACCGCCCACTACGCCGAGCAGGGGTTTGCCGGGCAGGGGTTTGCCGGGCACGAAAATCTCGCCGGCAACTCACGCGAACTCGATGAAGACCGTCGACTGCGCGACCTCCGCAGCGAACTCGCCGACGTTGAAGCGGAACTCGCCAAGGCCGACGCCTGCGGTAGCGAAACCATTCGCACTCATCACACGACACCGGAAATGCACCCCGGTGAAAGAGAATCGCTCGCTCGCGAGCGCGATCAACTCGCTCGCCGCCGCGATGAACTGGTCGCCCGACGGGAAGAAACCGTCCGCAGTCGCAGCCGATACCACGCCCCGGTTTCCGGTTACACGACCGAACACGCGGCTCACGAAGCACGCACACGTGTGCTCCACCAACGTGCTGATTCGCTCCGCTCGCGGGCCGCCGAACTGCAACGATGGATTCGCGAACTCGATGCTCAACGCAACTCCGGTACAGCAACCGGTTACTCCGCACCGGCCTATCACGAGTATCAACAGGGAATGCCTTCCGGTCGCGAATTCGCATTGCCGCCGCAGTGGCGGACCGGCTCGACCGAACATTTACAGAACCGCGTCCGCGCCGCCGACCAAGAGATTGTGTCGCTGCGCCGTGTGCTCGCCGATGTGCGGGGATTGCGTGAACTGCTCGCGACGAACCACCATGCCCCCGCGCCGATGGTGGACTCCTACGATTGGCTCGACGATCGCTGGTTGAACGGCCAACGTTATGGTCACTTCGTCCGTGCCATCGACCGTTACCGCAGCGATCGACCGTGGAACGATTTCTATTCCCACGCCTATCAACCGTTGCGCTCGGTCGATGATCTCGCGGTACGAATCGAAGCGACAACGCGGCACCTCGATTGGTTGCTCTCACGTTTCGAATCGGCTTCGGCAGCATCGCCTTCGCACGCCATCGACTCCAACACCTGGATGCTCGAAAACGAACGTGGCGGTTTCATCGAACAATCCCTTCGCCGCGTCCGCAGCCAACTGCGCCAACGTGAATTTGTCGGGATGGCGAACATGGACGCGATCACGGTCGATTTGACTCGTGCCCTGGATCATTTGACAGCCCACCGTCGACGTGTGGTCGAGTCGCTCGCGGCCCATCACACGAATTGGAAACGCGATTTCGCCGGTTTCTCGAATCATCATCCCGATTGGTCCGGCGAACGGCGTGCCGCGACTGCGGAACTCGTCAACGTCGAAAACGAACTTCGCAGCGTGCTCGATCAAACGGCTTCATTCCGTTACTCCCAGCGTTATCTGCCGATTGTTGATTCGGTGTACCCGATCGGCATGTCGTATTCCACTCGACCGATTCTCGACCAAGGACAAACCGAATCGATGCGTGCGGAGTTGCGATGGCTCGATAGCGAGATCGCTCGCGAAAACACGCGACTCAGTGAACTCGATCGGCATCTGGCCATCCTCCAAGTACGCCCGATTGGGGTCGCGACACCGCATCATGATACCGACCGTCTGCGTCACCGGCGTGACGATTTGGTCGGAGCGCTGCGCCGCGTCCGACCCGCCGTTCGACGTGAATCCTCGTTGATGGAATTGGCGAGTCGTTGGTTGATCCGTCTCTCCGGTGGACAGCACCGAGTGATCCGCTGGACCACCTCCCCGACGGCCACCGATCCCTACACCACGCTGCACGCGTCGCATGATTCGGTCGGAGCACGAGATGCGACTCACGATGCCGATGGACCGTATCGCAATGCATCACCGCGTGGCAGTGTCGAAGGACGCCGCGTCGACGTCAGCATCGATAACACGAACGAGCGCGACGTCCCGGCGGCGACACGAGCGAGCGTTTGTTTGGCGATCCGCATGGCCGCCGGTGAATTGCTCGGACGGATGGGACACGCGATCCCCTTGGTGCTCGAAACGCATCACGAATGGTTCGCCGGTACGCACGCTGCCGACAATCACTATCAACAGTGGACACGCGAAGGCGTCCATGGCGACACGTTGTGTGCCGCGTTGGCCGATTATGCGGCCGCCGGTCGTCAACTCGTCATCTTGACCGAGCACGCACCTTTGGCCGATTCACTGCGACGCAGCGGCGCACGGAATTTTGCTCTGCACACGCAGCGGATCGTTCATCCCCAGCGACCGATGTGGCGAAACGGAGAGCGGCACGATCGCTACACCGGCCCGCACACGATGAACGTCGACGGGTTGCCTAGCGACGTGCATCCGGATGATCATGACCGCAGCGATGCTCGACGCGACGAACTGGATTGGACCGATGCTGGGGCCTCGAATCGTGCATTCGATCACGCCTGGCGAGAGACCGCAGGGCTGCGTGAGGAGGCGTCCTACTGTGCCGCCGCAACCGATCATCCGGTCGCCGGTGCCACCCACCGCGACGGATACTATTACGCCGATCAAAGTTCGACGAACCCGGCTTCGTTCGTCAATGACAACTTGGTTTCTAAGGCCGGCCCGATGGTGTCGCAGAGTTTGACCGCACGGCATCACGACTCGACCTCGACCGCTGTCGCCGACGTTCCCTTTTTCCTCACCGTCGACAGCCCGATTGATGCGGCGCCGTCGATCGATGCCGTCGCCGCTCAACGATTGCGACGCATCGGCATCTCGCACATCACGCACCTGATGAACCAAGACAGCAATCGGCTCGCCGATACGCTCGGACTGGCAGGCGTCGATGCGAAAACGATTCGTCGTTGGCAATCGGAATGCCGGTTGATGTGTCGCGTTCCGCAACTCCGCGGTTTCGACGCCCGCGTGTTGGTCGGTTGCGGGATCGCCGACCCGGCACAACTCGCCGCGATCAATCCGAGCGACTTGCTCGACCGAGTCAAAACCTTCCTCGCCACCGAACGAGGGCAACGCATCCTGTTGTCGGGGACGAGCTATGAACTGTCGCGTATCACAAGCTGGATCGCCTCGGCCAATCAAAACGTCCATACCTACACACGCTCTCGCACCGTCGACGGACGTCGGGTTCGTACCCGCGTCATTCAGGATGACGATGGTGCTATCCACGACCGCGACTCAAGCCGTCAATCCAAGGTTCGAACGCGTTACGTCGAAAATGAAAACGACGATGTGTATTTGACCGACGACGATTTTGATCAAGAGCGGTACGAGGTCCAGGTCGAACGACGCGTCGATCGCCTCGTCGACGAAATTGACGAACTCGCCCGCGACTGCAACGGCAAAAGTCGTCGGACAAGGGGCAGCAACGGTTCGGCAACTTCGAACAGAACATCCGAATCCAGCGGTGCCTCCGCATCCAATCGATCGTCCGCATCCAACGCAAACTCGCGATCGAATCGGTCCAACTCCACGAGTCGATCGACTCGATCCGAGCGAACGAGCAGCCGTACCAATTCAGAACGTAGTCGCGGTGAGAGCACTCGCGGTGAACGCCGACAACGCAGCGACTCCGATCGCGAACGCATCCTCCGGTCTGAACGGGAACAATCGGAACGGGAACAATCGGAGCGGGAACGGTCCAAACGGAACAGCGCCGACCGCAATGGCTCGGTCGAGCGTGAAGTGCATGTTCGCGAAAATCGCAGCACCAGTACCAGCGGTGAAGGAAATGGACGCAGTGAAGGAAACGGACGCAGTGAAGCCCGAAGAAACGGTTCCGCTCGTAGCGAAAGATCTTCCGAAAGATCTTCCAAACGCTCCACCGAGCGTGAACTGAAATTCTATCTCTTCCGCGCCGACGACGTCGTGGATGCCCCCTCGATCGGTGCTCGGATGGCCGAGCGGTTGTACAAGATTGGGGTCTACACGGTCGATGACTTGCTGCAAGCCGATGCTGCGGAAATCGCGGTTGGTTTGAACCATCGCCGTGTTGAGGAGTCGACCGTTTTAGAATGGCAGCAACAAACGACAATCGTCTGCCGGGTCCCAATGATGCGAGGCCATGACGCTCAACTTCTCGTCGTCGCCGAGGTGACCACTCCCGAAGCGCTCGCCGCCTGTGATCCGGTGACGTTGTTCGCAACCGTCGACGTGATCGCCCGATCGAGCGAAGGTCAAAAGATCGTCCGCGGCGGCAAATTGCCTGATCTCGAAGAGGTGACGCAGTGGATCGAATACGCGTCGCAACAACGCCCACTCAAAGCCGCCTGAGTGTCGACTCGTTGATCGACAAATCCAAGGAGATGGAATGTCGTTCGGTTTTCCGAACCAAATGCGGTTGGGTACAAGCTTACCGCTCGGAGAGCGGAGCGACATTCCGAGCACCGCCGCTGATGATCTGGCGGTGCTCAGTTTGACTTTCGCAGTTTCAAGCAGGGTATTCGCCACAAATCACACGAACTCCCGCCAACCCATTCATTTTCTTTTCGTGCCGATTCGTGCTTTTCGTAGCAGGAAATCGACCCGTCGTGCGTTCCGCTCGCATTCTCGCATGAAAAAATGCGACAGTCGAAGCTCCCTTGCTCTTCGCGACTGCGGCTTCCGATGCACGTTTTTTTGGCATTCGATGCCTGCGATTTTCGCATGTGCACATCGTTTGTGATGCTTTTTTCACCATCTCTTTCGGTCGTGGGGCACCTGCTTGTAGCCTGACCAAATTTTTTGGCAGCACTACGGGAGAATAGGCAACCGTCATCGAACCGCCAAGGTCGACTAGCGGCTTTTGGCGGAAGAGTCTATCGAAGCGACGGACCTGGTTTCGAGTTTGGGTACCGTGTTTGCTTTCGGGTCTTTCCACAAAGTGATTTTCTCGGCACCACTTCCTGTGTGTGCTTCCAATGAAGTCGATACGAAATCTGAGTCATGATGAAAAAACGCTTGTTACGTCATTCCCGGGCCGCCTTTACTCTTGTCGAATTGCTGGTGGTGATTGCGATCATCGGAGTGCTTGTTGGTTTGTTGTTGCCCGCCGTGCAGGCCGCACGCGAGGCGGCACGACGGATGAGCTGCTCGAACAACTTGAAGCAAGTTGGTCTCGCGATGCACAACTACCACGGTACTTTTAGGTCGTTCCCCTACGGCCATCTGAACTCCGGATTGTCAGTTTCTCTCAAGCGAGATTGTTGGTTTCACAACTTACTTCCATTCGTTGAGCAACAGGCATTCGCTGAAAACTATCGCAACGCTTCGACCATTTATAGCGTCTTTGACGCGGAGTGGATCCACCGGCTGCCGGTCGATATCGCTGGCACTGCGATACCCGCTTTCATGTGCCCTTCGGATCCCTCGGGCCCAGCGTTGGGCGGCGGTGGATCGGACAGAGGTTTCCAAGGAAATTACGGTGTTTGCTCAGGTGGAGGCACCGAAGCACACGACTTGCTCGGTGGGATCACTCCGGCGCAGGTCAACATGATCAGAGCCGATGCGGGGGGAATGTTTGGTGAGACGTTGCAGTATAAGTTTAATGCTTGTCTCGATGGGACGTCCAACACGCTCATGGCGAGTGAAACGATCATCCGTGGCGCACGCGGAGGAGGCTGGGGCGGGATGGGCGGTTACTGGGGCGGTTCGCCCCACGGAGCGTTCGGTTTCTCATCGGCCGAGCCTCCCAATACTTCGGTGCCAGACCGGGTCTACTCATGCAAAAGCACCACGTTTCTAAAGTCGCCTTGCGAGAACGGCAATGCCGGTGGACTGCCGGGGCGATGGAACTTTGCACGAAGTCATCACACCGGCGGCGCGTTAGCCGTTCTTTGCGATGGCTCGGTCAAATTCGTGACTGACTCGATTGAACGACAAATCTGGCGAGACCTGGGCAACCGCGCAGACCGGCGCACGATTGCAGAGTTTTAATCTCAAGCAACTTGGCCGATTCAGGCGTTTGGCCCAGATCATGATGCGGCGATTTTCATGCGAGTCGATGAGACTTGTAATCGCCATCGCTCTCAACCTCCTTTTTTGCTGGATAACATTGATTGATGAAGACTAACTTAGTTTATCTGGCCGGCATCGTTGCGATTTTGCCGCTGCTTGTTGGTTGCCCAACCGGCAGTGGGCTCGATTTACAACCGGTGGTCGGTTTGGTCACGTTCGATGGTGTGCCGGTCGAGGAGGGGCGGATTCAGTTCCGCTCGCTCGAAGGGGATCAACGGAGCTACGGCGGTGCGGTCGAGGATGGCAAGTACGCGTTGGAGAGCGGGACGGGGCCGATGCGTGTCGAAGTCCGAGCCTCACGTTTAGTCGAGGGCAAATTCGATGAATCCAACCCTGATGAGAAGGTCCCAATCGGCGAAATGTATATTCCGGAAATGTACAATTCGCGAACCGAATTGACCGCCGACGTGCACCCGGGAGGTGACTCGATCGACTTCAATTTGGTCACCGGCAAGTAATGCGAGACCAACGACTGTTGAAGCTGGGTTCGTCGTGGTTCAGGTGAAGCACATCGTCACAATTCATTCGGTGGAACCACGTAGCAGCGTCTCTCTGAGACGCTGGAAATTGCGAGTCTCAGAAAGACTCGCCGACGTGAGGTTCTGCCGAACCTTGTCCCCCGATGTGCTTAGCATGATGGAAGGCTGAACCGTTTGATCGATCCGGGTGAGCTATCCGATGATGGACATCAACGCCCTCGACCACATCTTGAAATCAGTTCGAAGATTCAAACTCAATGTCCCTGCCGCGGTACATTTGCATCTACCTTACTTCTTACAGCCAACGGAAGGGAAACCAAATGGAGCGAGAAACAATTAGGGAAGCTCTTCGTCGCGGGCCAGTCTTGCGGACAATGGTAGTCAGTATGTTCTGAAAAAAATGAGGAGACACTCGTCAGTGACCTGAGCGTTCATTCGCTTTCGCAATTCCAAATTTTGGTCCATCCGCAGAATCTGTGGGTGGAAATGACCGGCGAATCCACTTACCAATCCACTTTCTACCAATCCACAGGGTACTGAAGCACAGGGTGGTGGATTTTTGAGGGAGGGGCTCTCGCGTGCAATCATCTTCAAAAATGAGCCATCCACGAACCGGCGTTCGCTGGGAACCGATTCCTCCATTGGGTCAAGCGATCGAGCGTCAGTAACGCCGTTACCTGTCGTCTCTCCCATGTTGCACCGGATCCTGCGTGAACCGACTCAAAGACGACAGTGGGAGAGGTTCCCTTTGGTGGTTTCCTTTCCTAGCCAGACTCCGCTACGGCGGTCGCCGCGTTGTTCGCCTGGGTCGACGGTACCACGAAACCATCAGTAATCCCATTCGCGTTCATGCCAACATTGCTCTCAGAAAGGTTCGCTGTCCGCTCTGGTCGTGTGTCATCGCGACATGACCCCTGAGGCAAAGGGTCTGCTCAAAAGCTTCACGTTTGAGCGGACCAGCTTCCAATCTTTCTGTTCCTTACGCCAAGGGCATCATTGTATCTAGCCAGGGACAACGCTCAACGTTCTCGCTGATTCCTGACTTCATTCATCCTGAAAGGATCGCAGCGATTAGCCGTTGGTTTGAGCGCCGCGAACACCACCGGAATTCTTCGGCGTAGAAAACTTGTGGGTAACTGACAGGGCGAGAGCCCCAGGCTAATCGCTGTCGCCTCAACCGTGGCTGAAAGCCCGACTTCAAAACGAACGCGTCGAGTTATGATCTTTAGTTTCGCCGAAACACATCACCAGATCTGCTTACCCTCAGAATCTGCGGAGGAGGCCTTAAAACTGGGTGAGCCTAAATCTCCTCGTCTGGATCGTCTGGTTCTGGGGCTTCAACGTATCGGGGCAAACATTGCTCTCAGTCCAGCGGGTGACGTCATCGTACCAAATCCGTGGTGACCCACTCTTGGAATTACCGCAAACTGATGATTGCGCAGCGCGGCGTTGCCGTACTTGAATTCGAGAAACGACTGAAACGCTAACATCCGCTGCAATCGGTGTGCGCCCTGCATCATCGCACCACAACTCTTGCCCAAACTAGCGTCGTTCGGGTTAGAATCTTGTTGGCCGCAAAGATAGAAAACACGTTTGTTCGCGTACGATTCAGCAATCTTCGCTCGATCGACACCGGCAAAGTATCGTAACTGCTCAATAATCCGTCTGGATTGATCTTTACACGGACAGGCGATTTCGCGCTCTCTATCGCCAATGAGCAAGCAAGAACCCGAATCGCCCGCCCCCATCACGATCGCCGGCATCGAAATC
>Ga0163216_100200_pt1 | contig 143121 bp, 139 predicted proteins | sample SynspAceP_FD_167610 | JGI IMG/M metagenome (GOLD analysis project Ga0163216, IMG submission 167610) | Saline lake microbial communities from Ace Lake in Antarctica - Synechococcus sp. Ace-P (Illumina Assembly) | ecosystem: Environmental > Aquatic > Non-marine Saline and Alkaline > Saline ... | reverse complement strand
GCAGCAGCTTTCTCAGCAGGGCTTCTTTTCGCTCTGGTGCATAACGTGGCATTGCATGACTCATACCGTCCCCGGGATTGGATTTGGGTAAAACCGATCAGGCGACAACTACCCTGACACCGGGGGGACAGGTTGGATCAAATGTCCCGTAAATATCGGTGTTTCCGTATTTGCCTTCAGAAAGCATAAAAGTGCTCGCGACTTGCTTGGACCATCATCCCGAGAAGAAACCATAATAGTGCCTGTCAACCCATCACCAGAACAGGCCGTTGCCGTTACCCCCAATGTGTTCCTGGAGATATCTCCGACCGGACTCCACACCATCAACTCCACCGGCACGCTCAACCAGAGCAGGTTCGCTGCAACTTTAGAAATACTCCCTCAAATCGACCCCTTAGAAAGTAGGTTAATTCGGAGAGAGGCGACGCTATACCTCTCATCGGACAGCTCGCATCCTTTTAAATCATTCCCCAAGAACAAGTACATAATAACTACAAAGGGTTCGCGCGACATTGAAGGATTGCTAACCGGAGCGCATGAAGAATTTTCAATAAAAATAAGTAAGGACGAGCTGTTCTTCACTAAAGAAGCCATTGATTCATTGATTAAAGCGGCGTCATCTAATAGGCATAACGAAAACCCTTGGCTGACTGAACCGTTGAAAGACCTGATAGAAGCTTACAGTCTATTTTTTGAAGAGCCCAAAAGATCAATAACTTCCGAAACAAGGACTCAAATTGAGCAATGGCTAAGGGACCACCTGAGCATTTTCGATAAACAGAAAGCATTTCAATCTGCGCAAAATAAAAAAAGAAAGTCAGATATATTCACCGAATGCCGCCTTCTAATTACCCCTGATCACTTGCAGAGAGAGCTTAAGGCCAAGTATCACTCATCAATAACAGTTAGCGAAACCCCAACAAGCGCACCCCCGCACTCAACCCCATTACGTATTATGATTGAGGCAGCAAAGCGCGCATATGAAGAAGGATTTCAAAATAACGAGCCTCTCATTGAAAAGCTTCTAAAAGAGCTAGGCCCCAACACATTCAAAGAAAAGAAGTTATTCGCAGCCAAGAAAATAATATCAGCTCCAAAGTAAATTTTAGGGGGCGACTATCATGGTCCTGTGCCGTGGAAGCTCTAAGTTAAACTAGCTGACAAAGATCTTGGTCGCCCTCTATTTTCTTCACACGAAGGAGTCCAACCTTTAAAAAAGGTGCGCTCACCCGGGCAGCGCGAAGTGATGACAGTATCTGCTTTCACTAAATACTTTGCTACATGCCAGATCAAATTGAATCGAAGTTGCCTGTCATGATACTGAATCATTCCAATCCCTAAATGCTTATATTTTTTGGGATATCGGTTGCAACTATAGTAACGGCCTTTCCCTGCAGTAGTTTTCTTCACCCAATGACGACCAATAATTCCGGCGATCACAATGTCACTACTGTGCATAGATCCATTAAACATCAGCAGAACATGCAAATGAAATCCTGTTAACACCCCATACTCTATCGTCACTATATGACCGCTCAGCTCCGGAACCAACCCGTCATTAAGAGCAATATACAGATCTTGCCAGTCACGCTTAACCTTAGAAAGATCATCTCCAAAAACATCACTTCTATTGAGGAAGTAACCCTTTCTATATGCCAAATCCAGACGGACTACCAACAACTTTGAATACTTGTTGAACTGGGCATTTATATATGAAATCGTACCCTGTCGACGCTGGGTAGCGACTTTTTGCATTTTCTTCCTGAGGTCCCCCAAAAATAGCTCGTCGTAACCCTCCACTATACCTGTTACAAGATCGTTGCCAAGTCTAGCAAACTCTTCCAGGGCGACCGGAAATTGCGAAGAAGACAGCGTCCTGTACAGACTGAAGTAGTCCCTTGCTCCAGACAAAATCAAGTTGCAAAAAGGGTTAGGCTCGTAATGTAAGGATGTATCGTAATCGAGGCATAGAGACTCCAGCTTATGCACCAACCTCATTAAGTCACGACCGACATCGGTACAACAAATTTTACTACCGGAGCTCCCAGCGCCCAGAGTAAAATGAGCTCCTCTTAATTTAACGAGTTCAAATACCATTAACTCCATCTCTTTAGTCAATGTAGCCGCCGCTTTCTCACTTACCATCAAATGTGGGTCTATGAGATAGCTGAGCTCAGGTTCGACACCCTCATGTGTATCCATTTACCATCCTCCTGTCAGCTCCAATGATCCTATGTATAGTTTGCTTAGCTTTACCCCCTCTTTCATAGCAATACATCTAACTCTTGGAGAGAGTAATAACATTAGATCCTAAATACTTAAATGCTGAAACAGCGATACCTAGGCGTGTACAGAGAAAAAATCAACCAATAATTAAAGTAGATTATTATCTCTTCGAGACTCGTTAATCGGCCCGGCCTCGACTTGCAAGCGTGGTATATCAGGAAGATAAAACGGCTGAAGGTCGACGATAAAAATTTTCCCATATTGAATCACTCGCAAAGCCCCTACTGATTCGAGGTTGGCGAGAGCTTCATTAAGCTGGTTTATTTTGCGTACGCATCCCGGCCCATTTTGCAGTATCCGATTTTTTTTGTAGTATCGTAAATGGCTGCCTCGTATTTTATCGAACCATGCTGACAATTCTTCTGTATCCTTAACGGATTGGGGCACATTCTTGAAAGTTCGGGCGAAATTGTCTGAGCAGTAAAAACATATCTTTATAGCCTCAAGCAATATATTTAACCCAATTTTATCCTCTAGGCCGTTTTCAAACCCGTGCAGCAGAGCCGCGACTCTCGCTATATTGTCTCCCAACTTAGATGCGTGATCTTGCAAGCCATCAAATCGTCCCCCTGGCCTAATCTCACCTTCAATTGAATTACAGACTGCGGTCCAAAAGATACCCGCGTCTGAATCGAATTGAAGGGTAGGCGTTGCATTTTCATCACGTTCCAGCTTAGTGTGGACTTTTTGAAGCAATAGATTTACGCGGCTTGCGAAATTATCGAGAGCCTCCCAGCTTGCATCAACACCGTAATCAAATCGGGTACCTTGTGTTGACATTGGGGCGAACACTAAAATTCTCGCTAAAAACCCACTCCCACGAGCCTCTTCTCCATTTCGCTCAAGGTAGGCTTTTAGTGCGCTAGGTTGCAACATCATTGAAACCGTAATACGTCCATCTATAATTTCAAAACTTTCTGTTGCTTTCCGCTCGACCAAGCAAGGAGACCCACTCCAAAGATTATTAAGTAATGACAGATTTCTTAATGCGCGCCCATTTAGGATGCTACCCCCTTCACTTGAAACCAAGGCTGCGTATTTGCTATTTGAATGCATGCTATATAGCAACCCTTCCACTGTTGCGTCGTCGTACAACAGCTGTTTCCGACGGGGCCTAGGCGGTTTACTCCAGTTAAGTTCTCGCAGTTCCTCTAAACACTTTTCGACGTCATCTAGTTTTTGAAGTTTCGCCAGTTCTTTTTTTTTGGCCCTCATGCTTTGCACCCACAGATCATGCCCTAACTGCCAATCCTGCAACTGCAAGTCATGTGACGATTTTATTTTTTTTTGATAAGCACGTATCTCTTTAAGAAACGCATTCTCCACGCCCGTCTTACGTTCGCCTGATAAAGCCATTGCTATAGTCATTATACCAACTGGCCCAACTCGACCATCAGGTGTTTCAATATTGATTAACGGTTGCAGTACCACAGATGCTGCCGTAAGAGCCGCCATCACCGCCAAATCACACGGTGCTTTAGTATTTTTAGTGACTTCTTGGATAGCTCCATAAAATATAGGTGCGCTGACTTGCGTCATCAAAAGGTTCCCGTTGAAGGCAGGCAGGATCGCATGCGCAGGTCTAAGATAATCCGCCGGTAGAAGCCCTATCATTTACCCTGCTCCAATACAGTAGGTTTCTTGCTCAGCTCCTTACGTCCATCTATCCAAGCAGTAATTTCGTCTGAGTCCCAGGCTACGGCTCCGCCGCTCGCACCAGCATTCGCACCTAGTCGGATCTGTTTTGGGAAATGAGGATCGTAGTAACGAGACCTAGAGTTCATTCTGTTATACAAGGACGAGGTCGACAGGCCAGTACGTGCCCTCACCTCCTGCATCCTTAGCAGTCTTTTCTGTTGTGTCATCAATATTCCCCTTAGCGACGCGTCAATGCGCCGAACCCAATATGCAAGCTGGTGGGAATAACCTAAAGGTGCGACTCAAGGCGATTCTAAGGAGCAGCCATTGAGGGGAAAAAGCCGACACCCCCGAGTGAAAATCCCAGCCAGGCATTCATATCTGTTATGTCGCCTACTAAGCTCTGTTCAACCTAAAGAGCCGCGCAGAGCGCTAACGCTGCTATTAATAGCTAAAATAGCTGCTGGTTCGACAGTTGGCGATTTCTGACCAACCTGGTCGATTGCTTTAACGTTCTAAGGGCGAGAGATTGAAAAGCACTGTGTGGCCTTCGCAAACACGCGCACAATTTCATACACCAGCTCATCGCATTCATTTTGGGCGTGTACTAGTCTCACTCTTTTGAACTGATAATGGTTACGCTCTTGCGAACAGCTCCGTCAGGATAGAGCTCCACCTCCCCTGATCTAAAAACATGCGATAGGGACAACAGTCTGTAAAACATCACTGTCCATTCTGTTTTCTCCAGAAACCGCGCTTCCCTGCCAAGCTAACCGGACCGACAGTCAGCGCCTATTTATATTGTAGTGGTCTACTAATCCCGGACACCAACGTAGGTGGTAAAATCGCCACCATAAGCGAGGTGTCAGATGACCAGGAAACGACGCACTTTTTCACCCGAGTTCAAGCAGGAGGCAGCCAGCCTGGTGCTCGATCAAGGATATAGCATTCCCCAGGCTTGTAGCTCTCTCGGCGTGGGAGAAAGCGCTCTTCGCCGCTGGGTCGATCAGTTGTCGCAGGAACGTGAAGGCGTTACGCCCAAGGGCAAAGCCCTGACGCCGGAGCAACGCAAGATCCAGGAGCTCGAGGCCCGCTGCAAGCGTCTTGAGATGGAGAAAACTATATTAAAAAAGGCTACCGCTCTCTTGATGTCGGACGAAATGAATCGTACGCGCTGATAGACCAGTTGAGTGAGCAATTGCCTGTTGAGATGGTCTGCGCAGCGTTCGATGTAGGTCGTTCAAGCTATTACGATTACCGCCAACGCCGGGGTCGGATAGATGTTGAACGTCTTGCCTTGAAAGCAAAAATAAACCAGCTGTTCTCAAAGAGCCGGAGCTCTGCAGGTAGCCGGACCATAATGGGGCTGCTCAGCGAGGAAGGCATGACGGCTGGGCGCTTCAAGGTGAGGCGTCTGATGAGTGAGCTGGGATTGGTTTGCAAACAACCAGGGCCTCACGCTTACAAGCAGGCAACGGTGGAGCGGATCGACATCCCGAACCATTTGGCACGGGAGTTTGTGGTCGATCAACCTGATCAAGTCTGGTGTGGCGACATCACCTATGTATGGACCGGTCAGGCCTGGAGCTACCTTGCAGTAGTGCTGGATTTATATGCGCGTCGTGTCGTTGGCTGGGCTATGTCAGCCAGACCAGATGCAGAGCTTGTTGTAAAAGCGCTTGATCACGCCTGGGAACAGCGTGGCAGGCCGGACAAGGTCATGTTCCACTCGGACCAGGGAAGCCAGTACGCAAGCCGCAAGTTCCGTCAGCGGCTCTGGAGGTATCGCATACAGCAGAGCATGAGCCGGCGTGGGAACTGTTGGGATAATGCCCCCATGGAAAGGCTGTTCAGAAGCCTGAAATCGGAATGGATACCAGCCTTTGGGTATCGAAATCTGTCCGAGGCGCAAAGGGATGTTGCTGACTACCTGATGAGCTACTACAACGAACAACGACCGCATACGTTCAACGGTGGAGTATCGCCGGTAGCGGCCGAAGAAAAACTTAAAATATTGTCCGGCATCAGTTGACCACTACATATATCGCATTGTTTTTTCAGGATTTTTTCATCGTATTTAGGCTATTATTACTGAAATTTTCAAGCGCAATGAATGCTGTCAGGAGAAGCAGGGGCAAATAAGGTATGCTGAACTGGCGAATGTCACCAGTCAGGATGTATGATCCTAAATATGAAATCACTCAAAAAACCTCATCAGGAAGGTCGTGCCCACTTTTCCGGTCACGAAACCTTTCCCCTACGCCAAATGTGGCTGAAAAAAGCCTTCGACCAATCAGACAATGAAGGCGTGATATCGAAGTCCGTGTTCACCGACGCCTCTGCTGTGGCGACTTTTGGGGTCGGAAAAAATATGGTCGGGTCCATAAGACATTGGGCCTTAGCGTGTGGGGTAATGCGAGAGGCGAACAAAAGTTTTCGCGTCGGAGGGATGGCCCAAGAGATCCTCCGCGAAGGGGGGCTCGACCCATACGCGGAAAGCCCTTCTACCGCGTGGTTAGCCCATTGGCAGCTTGCAGGGAAATGCTTTCGGTCCACTACATGGTATTGGCTATTCAATCACGTCACAGCTCCTACGTTCACGCGCCAGGAACTTGAGGAGCCTCTGGCTAATTATGCTCGTGACCTAGATCCCAAACATCGCTTGGCTAACGCAACAATCTCACGCGACCTAGAAACATGTCTTCGTAGCTATGCACCTCGAGCAGCAGGCGGGTCGCCGGAAGATCTGGCCGAACCGCTTCTGGGCGAGCTCGGCTTATTGCAAGAGGTCCACAAGAATCAATACGCGTTTCGCCGAGGACCTAAAACTTCGCTTCAAGACGGAGTTTTTGCATACGCTCTTGTCGATTTTTGGAGCCGTGCGGCTCCGCAACAGAGCTCTTTAGCTTTTGAAACAATCGCCTATGCAGAAGGCTCACCGGGACGTGTTTTTAAGCTCGACGAAGAGTCCATCGCGCAGCGTTTAATCGGGCTATCTGACTTCACTGGCCGAAAACTGGAATGGACGGACTCTGCTGGCTTGAGACAGGTCCACCGAAAAGGCATCGAAAAAGCAGACATTAGGGAAATGATTAGGCGCGCTTATGACTGACGAAAAGCAACTGCTACTATCGGACATCGTCCAGATCTCTAGACAGTACCAGCGCTCTATACGTATAGATGCTGATCTCGGTCGGACCGACGCCCTTTCTGGTTACATTTGCCATGCTACAGCTGCCACAATAGTCGATAGCATGTGTAAACACATCTCCGAGACTAGCCAACGCTGCTTTACTTGGACAGGCCCTTTTGGAGGTGGGAAGAGCTCGTTAGCACTTACTCTGGCAAGCGCCCTGCATTCTGACACAGGCCTGCGTAAAAAGGCCCGGAAAGCCCTGAAGTCCGTTTCCAAATCAACATTCGACGCCGCGCTTCCCGTCCGGGATGGCTGGCTGATCGTTCCCGTCGTAGGGAGACGCGGAAGTGTAGCCGCAGAACTCAGTGCTGCGCTTAAGCGATCACAGGGAAAGAGTGTGGATGAGAGTGAGCAAATTAACACTCAATCTGTCATTGCGGAACTACTGAGCGAAGCCAAGTCGCGCCCGCATGATGGCGCGCTCATAATAATCGATGAAATGGGCAAGTTCTTGGAGGCTTCTGCGCTCGGTTCGGGTGATGACGTCTATTTCTTTCAAGAGCTTGCAGAAGCTGCCGCTCGGGCTGAAGGTCGGTTAGTGGTTGTCGGCGTACTACACCAATCCTTTGCACAGTATTCTGCTCGTTTAGGCATCGATACTCGCGACGACTGGGCAAAAATTCAAGGTCGCTATATCGATCTACCTTTTGTTGCCGCAAGCGATGAAGTCGTGGAGCTAATCGGCCGCGCAGTACAATCGGAGCATAGCCCTGCTTGCATGCATTTAGCAGCAAATACGGTAGCAGGAGCTATACGCTCCCGCCGACCGGCGATTGGACAGGGGTTTTCTAACTCATTGGCAGCGTGCTGGCCCCTCCATCCAGCGATGGCAGCCCTACTTGGACCGATATCCAAGAGACAATTCGGTCAAAATGAACGCAGCATATTCGGCTTTTTATCTTCAGTAGAGCCATACGGTTTTCGTTCGTATCTAGACTCAACTTCAGCCTGCGAGGACAGCTGGTATTGTCCTAGCGATTACTGGGACTACCTGAGATCAAATCTTGAACCAGCGATTCTTGCCTCTCCCGATGGACATCGCTGGTCGCAGGCGGTTGAAGCGGTGGAGCGAGCAGAGGCCAAGACTAGTGATCACTTACAAGTGTCGCTTATTAAGAATATTGCCATCATCGACCTCTTCCGAAATGGCTCAGGTTTAGCCGCTGATGCAGCAGTCCTTGGCTCACTTTACCCTGATGAAGCACCTGAAGAGATTGATGCCGGACTAAAGACACTAACAGCACTTAACGTCATTATTTATAAAAACTATACCGGGGCGTGGTCTGTATTCGAAGGCAGCGACTTCGATATTGACGGAGCAATTGCTCAAGCACGCGTAGCATCGCCTGATATCGATTACAACCACCTCGCGCAGCTAATGGGCTTGCACCCAGTGGTAGCGAAGCGTCACTACCACGAAACAGGCTCCATGCGCTGGATGGAGCTGTTGCTATGCAGCCTAGAACAGGCTGAAAAAACCGCCGCAGACTTCCACTCAGTTAAAGGTGAATTCGGAACCTTTATATTGGCGCTGCCCAGCCGAGATATCAGCCTTCAAGATGCAAAGCTCAGAGCGGAGCGTTGCTCAAAACTCCGACCTTGGCCAGTACTTGTGGGCATTCCTTCCAATCATCTACGTATAGCCGACCTCGCTTCTGAGCTGATGGCTCTCGAACAGGTTAAGAAGCGTCATGAGCTGTCCGGCGACGCCGTAGCACGCCGCGAGGTCTACGCGCGGTTAGCCGCTACACGTGCCGACTTAGAAGACCAACTGCACGGTGCAGCAGCACTTACCAGATGGTACGACGGGGCAGGTCAAGCTATTCAGTGTGGCTCGAAATTATCACCTCTAGCATCAGACCTCGCTAAAGAACTCTTCAAGAGCTCACCCCGCGTGTGGAGTGAGCTGGTCAACCGAGATAGCATTTCGAGCACCAGCGTTAAGGCCAGGCGAGAATTGCTTCACGCGATGGTTAACGCTGAAGGCCAAGAAGCTCTGGGCTTTGAGGGCTTCCCAGCAGAAAGAGGACTCTATGAGACATTACTACGGGGAACAGAGCTTCATCGCCAAGATGAATCTGGCACATGGAGCTTCGTAGCGCCAGGGGATGGTCTTGCAAACAATTTTGAAGCCCTCTGGACAACTGCCAGAGCCCTCTTCTCTGACGCTAGTGCCCGCATAGGTGCACACGAAATCTACGAGCGATGGAGCGAACCACCATACGGCATGAAAAAGGGTATACAACCGATTGTATTAACCGCCTTCATGCTGGCTCACAAAGCTAATATCGCAGTTTACAAAGATGGCGCTTTCTTACCTCGTATCACGGATTTTGACATAGACGAGCTATTGCAGGACGCCAGTCGTTTTTCACTGCGCTGGGTCGCAATTGATAAAGACAAAAGCCAGATTCTAGAAGGCATATCCAGACTTCTTGCTGAAATTGGTGAGAGTACAGCCGCTTCCGACCCTTTAGAAGCGGCGCGTGGGCTGGTGGCGATGGTATACAACCTACCGGAGTGGGCTAGACGGACTCAGCGAATGAGTGAAACAGCCAGGGCAATGCGCGACATGCTATTAAGAGCTAACGATCCGCACAAGGTCTTGTTTGTGGATCTGACCTCATTATTAAATGCCACTGATGGCGAAGATTACGTGAATGCACTGAGAGCTCCACTCCAAGAGCTCACAAACGCCTACACAAATATGCTTTCAGATGTCGAGGAGAAAATGCTTGAGGCCCTTGGCGCGAGCAAGACTGATCTGGATGCGCTGCGCGAACGAGCCCGCTCTGTATCCGGAATTTCCGGCGACTTGAGGCTAGACGCCTTTGCAACTCGTGTAGCCAACTTTGATGGCACCACCAGTTCGCTTGAGGGCATATTGAGCCTAGCGGCTGACAAACCTCCCCGAGACTGGGTGGATCGCAACATTGACGCGGCTATTTTGGAGCTGACTAAGTTCGCTCGGCGGCTCCGAGAGGCTGAAGCTTATGTAGCTGTGCACGGGCGTACTGCGCATAGTGAGGCGATTGCCCTCGTCATTGGGGCGGGATCAGACACTAGAACCATTTCACGCTCATTCTCCATATCTGATCGTCACAGCCATACAGTCAAGACTGTGGCTGATCAAATCAGCGCGCTTCTTGACGCCCAAGGATTGGAAACGAACGTGCTACTGGCGATCCTGGCCAAAGCAGGAATGAAGCTTGCACTAAACGAAAAGGATACAGCTAATGACTGAGCGACATGTGCTAGGTATTTCTGGCGGAAAGGACAGCGCTGCACTAGCAGTTTACATGCGAGATCGCCATCCTGAGCTTGATATTGATTACTTCTTTACCGACACAGGTGAGGAGCTACCGGAAGTCAAAGAATTTCTGGATAAGCTTGAAGGTTATCTAGGTAAACCTATAGTCAGGCTCAATCCAGGCCGCGATTTCCGCTTTTGGCTACGCCAGTACAATCACTTCTTACCCAGCCCTCAAACGCGCTGGTGCACACGTATGTTGAAGCTGAAGCCATTTGAAGAGTGGGTCAAGCCCTGGTTAACTGCTGGCGACAAGGTCATCTCTTACGTCGCTATTCGTGCGGATGAGGACTATAGAGAAGGCTATTCACCCAAAGATGGCAACCTCACTGTAATCTTACCGTTCCGGGAGGAAGGGATTAACAAAGCGGAAGTCATCGATATTCTGGAAAGCTCGGGCGTCGGTTACCCGAAGTACTACGAGTGGCGCTCTAGGAGCGGCTGTACCTTCTGTTTCTTCCAACAAAAAATCGAATGGGTTCGTCTGCGTGAAAGACATCCAGACGCTTATGAAGCAGCTAAGGCGCTCGAGAAGGATGCCCTGGAACATGGATCACCATTCACTTGGTCCAAAGGGGAGTCGCTTTCTGATTTAGAAAACCCTGCTCGGATTACGGAAATCAAAGCAGAATATGAAAACCGTCGTGCACGACGACGCTCAAACGTTCCAGTCAACCCGTTGCGTCCAGCGAAAATTACTGTGGACGATATAGACGATATTTACGGAGAGGATGAAGGTAACGGGGCTTGTTTAATATGTCATAAATAGCCCTTAAAGCACGTCAAGGTAGCTCTCGATATTTGAAACTCTAGCGTGTTTTGTTTTGGAGGTGCCAAGCACACTGCTTTCGTCGATTGTGACAGAGATCGGCACTTTCTTAACCGACCTAGGAGTTGGCTGCCCGGAATATTTAACGAACAACTCAATTTCATGAGACTCACGAGGCCACTCGTCTTTCATGTAAGCGACTCTTTCAATAGGTGCGAAAAGTACTGTTTTATGAACCGCTTGTTGCGGACATACAGCGTAATCTCCAAATGGTCGCGCAGCTTCTCGTCTAGCCGAAAAACTGCCCTCTCCTTCCGGTATCACCAGCACTGGTATGTACCTCATTTCACGACCTTGCGCCGAAACGCGCAATAAGAACCACTCGACGACGGTGGTTGAGATTCCACCATTTACGACCGTTAGGGGTAGCGCCAACTCGAATGCCCTATTGGATGGCTCTCTGGGGCTTACAAATTCAAAGCTACTCCATAATACATCGCAGTTCGCGGCCATACGCTGCTCAACGGCCTGAGGATAAGCCCCTATTATCCACTGCAATAGCCAGCCGTCGAACTCTTTTCGGGCTAGCCGAACACCTCGGACAGAGCCGTCAAGAAGACGAGCCGAAACAACGTAAATTAAAGTCTCACGTATCGGCAGCGGCAGTGGAGCAATTCCTTTACCAGTGAGATAACGGTCAACCCCTGTAATCGCTTGATCAAGCAGCGCCAACGTGTCTAACGAAGCGGGCACCGGGACCTCTACCCCATCGAACGGCGCATCGGTGAGCACAGAGGCCGCGACAGGGGCTGCCAGTATAAGTTGATAGCGATCAGCGCTTCCCGACTCTTTAAGCTCTCTGCACCAAGACTCGACTTGACCACGACCTATTTGGTTTTGCGAGGACTTTACCTGCTGTACGCAACGCTTTCCTTCAGCCAGTTCCCAAAATATATCTACCTTCTCATTGCTAGAATCGGGCTCCAGAGTCACAGCTTCCCAATCGTCGTTTCCCGGCCGCATAGAATCCAGCAAACAGATCAATGTTTGTACAGAAAATCCCCTAACAGCTTCTCGCCCCCCCACTAATCAACCCTCGGTCTCAAAAAAATCCATTGCCATCCGGCCCCATTGATGTCGCACATCTTCGATAGCTAGTCGCATTTTTTCGCTAGGCGCTTCGTCCTCCATCCGTGCCCATGCAGCAATTAACGAAAGAAAATCCTTCGCATATTTCTCGTCAGGGATCTCCTCGCTTCGGAAGACCTCGAACAGCCGCAAATGAGCTGGATGTCTAGTGTTTAACGTGACGTGAATCACCCCACCAACGACTGTCACGTCAAATATCATTTGACCCGGCGCATCAGCGTGCTTGAAGCGGAATTTGATTTTTTTATTGACATACTCTACTGCTATTTCCTGCGCCTTCTCACTGTCAACGCCATCTTGCATGATGTCCGATTTAAGAGTTAGCGCGCGTTCCTCCCCAGGGATGTCTTCCTCTTTATCGCTGCGGCCAGTATCACCCACTCGGTCTCGACGCCGGGTGACTGAATCTGTTGCTGCCTTTTCCGCTTTGTTCTCGGGGCGGTCTTTATCCTTTTGAACGCGATCGCCTTCTCGCATTTTTGCGACCTGCGCCCGCATGCTGCTTAACAGCTTCTCAATTTCTCGGCTGATCCGATACATAGGCAGTCTAGGATCTTGATCTTCCTTGAGTATAGATAAGTACTGTTGGTCGCTTAATCCCTCAGCGTGAGCATCGTCTTCCAGGTTTAATCGCATGAAACCCGTCGCGGACTGTTTGTTATTGGTGACGCCGAAGACATCATCTAGGCCGGGATCAAACTCTACTTCTATCCCCCACCAACGCTCTCGAGAGTCATAAGAGTTAATGAAACTATGATTCATTTCCAGCTCCCGAGCAGACCGGACCACCGATATCCCCTGGTTCCTAACTGCATGTTGGCCAATAGCTCTTGTCCCCCCCTCCCGTCTTGCATCTGGCTTGCATATAGAAGCACGGATTTTTACTGTATGTTCCTCACCGTTGTGTCCTATTGAAATCTCTTGCGCATCGCCAAAGCTTTCAAAAGCGGGAATTTGATTAAACGGACGTGGAGCGTTGGTCCCGGTCATGAGGTATAGCGGGTCATTTGGCCTGACATAGCTTTCAAATAATTTTCCGTATTTCCCATCGACATTTTCATAAGCAGCAAGTCTGATTCGCGCAGACTGTTCGTTTATAAAATAGCGATAGACTCGACCTGCAATGAATTCTGTGTGTCGAAGTAATGTTGAACTCTGTTTCCAAGTGACCCGGTCTAAGAGACTCCAAACTACTAAGGTTCCTGAAGCCTCGACCTGTCCAGCGATTAAAGATATCCATTCCCCTGGAATAACTGACACGGTCGGCGACGGGACCTCGGTCATTTTACCTTCCTGGATCTCCATCACGTCTAAATAAGCGTGACGCACGATTCCCTTCTGCCAACTCCATACGTCAACACGTTTACATTGCGAAATCGAAGAATTTGGAAGTCCCATCCCAAACTTTCCGATCCCCTTCCGCTGTGTGGGATCTAAGCGAGACCCGTTGCCAAACTGAAGAGCTTTGCGAAGCAAATCCGAATCCATACCAGCTGCGTTGTCAAAAACAGCTAATCGTGAGAGCCTACGACGCCCATTGGAGGACGCTTCATCAATACAAATCAACTCGACTTCAGCTCGCCTTCCAGTCTCTAGTCCGGACTGAATCGAATTGTCAATCAGTTCAGCTAGTGCATGAGCGGTATCTCGGTATCCTGAACTACGCATCGCAGATATCGAAAGATTCTGAGGAATAACGGGGAATTCCATTTAGTGCCTCCTAAAAGTCCAAATTGTTCCATGATCCGAAAGTCTCTACAGGACAATTCCAATTCGGAATTGAGTCAGCAAGAGCTACAATTTTAATAGGCTTCCCTTGCGCTTCGGGCCCGTTAGCTAGACGACCAATCATCCCTTGGATAACTGATTCAGAGAGCGTCGGTGCGGCAATTATCCCTATAGAGAGTTCAGGAATAGAATCTCCCGAAATGAAAAACCCATGAATACAAAGCACCTTTTCATCACGTGCGTTAAATTTTTCGATCACACGAGCCCGATCTTCGATCGACTTTTGACTTGTTACCGACATAGCTCGAACGCCTCGTATTCCCAACAGCCCTGCGAACAAGCGAGCGTGGTCCGCAGTGGTTGCGTAAAATACGATCCTTCCCTGCTCCTGCGACTTATTCAAAAGCAGATCTAATAATCTTTGGTTGCGACCTACATGCTGGCTGAGCCGATCAATAAACTCATCACTGCAATCTAGGCCATCTCCGTTATTAGCGAGCGGCATTTCCCAATCTGTGGGAAAGATTTCTAAGTCAATCTCTCCCATCTCTCCAACTTCTCGCAGTAGGCGATTGGCGCCCTCACCCATTGTGATGCAGGCGTCTGAAAAACTTTCTCTCACCGCGTCCCCATAAGGTCTCGATTCTATGACCTTGCCGGGCGAGGCCGAAATACCTATCAAATTTAACTTTTGGTGTCTCGACATCATTTCTAAGATTGCAGCGCCGGTCGGGTGTCCTACATGCCCCGCATCACCCAGCACAACTACCCGGGATTTGCGACCGAGATCAGTTAAACCTTTGTTATCGCTTTGAATTTTGGTGATGTCCGCAACAATGATGCAGTTACTTAGGACGCTTAAATCCGGATGAGCGCGCCCGCCATACAAGCGATAAATGGTAACATCGTGCGATCCTAACTGCTCCCAAACCTCGCGAAGCTCCGTAAAAGCCTCCTCGCATAGAGCCTCTCCAGGAGTTAGCCACACAATGACGAGACCGTCTGATTCGGACCGATAGAGATCCAAAACAGCAGTAACCACCAGCCTTAACTTACCCGCACCGATCGGCATATGGACTAGCGTAGAAGTAGCTGAACCCCCAATTGCCTTACGCAAGTTGCGGAACGCAGTGAGCTGGTGAGATCGAAGCTGTTGGCTCGCCACTGCTTTGCGCGAGCTCTCAGCCTGATCTCGGTGAACAACTCCGGTAGATTCGATAGGTACGCCAAACCAACGCATCAAAATCTCAAAATTGCTAATATTCCCTTCAAAATCAGCACCAGAAAGGGTCAAGAAAGGCGCTAACGTAGGCAGTTGAAGGAGCTCGCAGAGAGATGTACCCTCTTCTTCAGACATCTCAGCGATTAGAATTTTGCGGATCGCTGAACATCGGAGAGCCCCTTCTTCTCCGCGCATACTAACGATCAAAAACGAGAGACCGCGCTGGCTCACTGCGTCATTCCCGATCTTGCCCAGCAGCTCCACTGTCGTGTCACCCAACAACGGAGTGAGTACAGTGGAGCCACATCGCGCCAAATGATCAACAAGTTTTTTCGTCACTAACGCTGCTCCTAGCATGATGCCCTACAGCGGTTAATAGCGCTGCAGATTCTTAATGTCTTCCGTTCTTAAACCGACTTTTATTCTGTAAATATGCTGATTCCTCAGAGCTAAAGAAGAAATTATCAACAATTACTAAATAAAATTATTGTGCAGCTCCGCCCTAGGGGCAAAAAACGTAATCGGCTACACAGTTCGGTTGCAGTAAATCGCGTGGCCAAATCCTAAGCAGGTGATTCGACGTCATTAATATATTTAATAGCCGCATCTAAAGATCTGAAGACGTGGTTTGAACACTGCCGCACCATTTCGAAATATCGGTGTGCTACAGGATCCTCGATTTGATCTACTAAATAAATTATTTTTCCCAGAGCCGCAGCGTACCCGACCTCAAGAGCCAATGAGTAACCGCCTGGATTAGAGGCTTCCATATTCGCCAAGATAATCTGCGAGTCCCGAATTGCCGCTAAATCCCACCGGGTGTACTCTACTGGGTCGTCAATGGCATGGGCGGCAGGATTCAGCAGCTCGAAGCCGTGGAGTTTCGTTTCCGCTATAGCCTGCCACTTGCTGTGAAAACCTCCGGCAAGATAAATCTTTCTAAGAGCTTGTGTCATTTTCACCCTTTTTTAATGTTAGTTGAGCAACAGCCACAGCAAAAGGAGTAGTCATAGCGCGCGAATAAAACGCTTCACCCTGCTTAAAAAGTAAAATAGCCGAACCTAAAAGCAAAACGACCTGCAGCCATGGCGGTGCAGTATGCTCATAGCTATGTAAGAGTTCGGGCATGAATAGTGAACAGCTAACGAAATTAATTAGGAGAAGCATTAAGGCCGTACCTACACCGTTGCATAACAACGAGATAAACATAAACCTTCGGCCAAGTGACGCGGCCTCCGTAGAAACGGACAAAGCGAAGCTCCTTAGATCCTGAAATCCCCAATCATGATTACCCCCGCTTTGGCTTGTCTTCACGATTTCAAGAAACCATTGATATGTCCGTCGCTTGCTCGCCTCGTCCACGTTAAATTTCTTCAACACTTTTATACGTGCTAGGGCCGGTTTTATAGCAAAATCTGTGACTGCTAACAGTAGATGACCTAGAGCGAAGAGGAATCCAGCCATCGTCAAAGCGGATCCAACGCCTCCATCATACTGAAATACCATCACCAGGCCGCCGGGTCCCAGATGCATGACTGCCAAGCCCCCAGCAAATACCGTCCCCGGCACCCACGCGCCGATCAGGTCATTAAAGAACTTCGCTATGCTGTCCACCGCGTCATCGATCTTCACAGCTCGTACTCACCATTTCCGCTTTCCGAGCGGATTGCCTCTACTACCGCTTCCATATCCTGATCAGAAAGAAAGGGAGCCTGTGCGAACATCAAGCCTTGTTCGCCGTTCAGCTTTGCTGCTAGGCGACTTCTACCAAGAAGAAGCTCAGCTCCACATCGATCACTACCTGGGTTCTCAGGGGCAACGCTTGGGCGAGGGTACAAACTGCAGATGATGGAGTTCAGAGAAGTCATAAAAGCTGTCCTTGCAGATGGGCTAAGCCAAACCTGTCCTAAGTGATGCTATGGCAGTTAGTTAGCTATCAAATGCCACAGCCAGTTAGCTGTCCGTGACCGAAGGACGCGGTGGGTCTTCTACGGTCAACAGAAGATAACATTATGCTAGTACGGTATATGCGTATTCCCTCATGGTAAAGCGTCGGCGTTGAATTCGTAAGTTTTCGTGCTCACGCACCAAACCTAGCCAGCAGAGCACCTGATAAGGTTCTACCCCGTTTCCGTGCACGTTAATATCCAACCCTATATTGCCTTATAGCAAGCCACCCCGTTGGCATCAGAGCTGACCCAGATACACCGTGACTCTATCAGGTAGTTCAGGTTGGCCACCGCCTCGCCTGAAGCGATGGTGAGCAGCACATTCTCATCCATGCCAATCTCTCGGTTCAAGGCACGGGAATACATCAACTACTCGCTTCAGGGTCTTAAGCAACTCTGTCAGCTCCGACAATAAACGATGCTGCGCGTCCACCATGCTGTCGATGCGTTGGTACAACCCGATGAAGCAGTCTCCATGTGATGGCAATACCAGCCTCTGCGCTCCGGCGATTCGCTTAATTCTGGTCATGGCCCAAGGCAGCCCGTGCCGAAGGGCTGGTAACGGCCAAAAGCCGTCGGTCAGACCCTTAGATAAATCTGCCCCCTTTTCCTCGCCCGATGATTCTTTGATGAAGAGCAAAATCGCAGCCGCTTTAGCCTGTCGCGTTTGAGGAGATCCATAAAAACAAACCCCGCCATGATAAGCGGGGTAGTCTAATAACGGTCTCCTGGTGGAGACCATTTTATTTTTTGTTATCCCTATCGCATCAGCTCAGCATAGGCATTCCAGAGTTAGACTTTAGTCTTGCTGTTTGCGGCAGGGCCTTGATTCAGGCCCCACCTGGTCAGCCTAAGTTTAATTACTGCCAGCTTGCTGCGATTACCACATCGACCTGATCCCGCTGGGCTTGCGTCAAATCAAGCTGCCCGCTCACCGGCACACCAAAAGCTGCCATCGCATTGACCAGAGTGTCGACCTGGTTAGCGTAGAGAGAGGAACTACCGGCCTGTACTGCATCCAAAGTCTGATCGGCGCTTGCGTACCAGTCCTGGATGGTCATACGGTCATCTGTACCGAGCACGTCTAGCACCAGGTTATCACCGTCTCGCGACAGCCACAGGTCCTCGCGGACGATACCCTCGATGCTGAGCACATCGGTATCAGCGCCGGCTGTAGCTGAGAGGTTATTGATGACGTCCTGGCCATCTCCAACGGCAAACTTGTAGGTGTCGCTACCGCTGCCACCGATAAGGTAATCATTACCGGCATTACCTCGGAGCGTGTCATTCCCGGCACCCCCGTCAATCAGATCAGCATCAGAAGAACCCAGAACATTCTGATTTCCTGCCTGTCCGGCAACAATAGTTCCGAACGCGCGTTCGTCAGGAAGGTTTTGATAGTCCGGAGATCCTACAGGGTCAGGATTACTCAGCCCGAAGGCGCCGAAAAGCTGGCTGGCTGTAATCTGCCCTCCGGATGCAAAGGCGATAGTATCCACGACGCTGTCTCCGCCCAGGAACCAGTTTTTAATGGTTACCTTGTCGCTACCACCACTGACATTGAGCACCAGATCATTACCGCTTTTCATCAAGCCGCTAGCAACCTGGTTGAAACTGATCCCATTGAAAAGCAAGGTATCTGCGCCACCACCGCTATTATCGATAACGTCCTGGCCGTCCCCGGACGCGAATACATAAGTATCGTTACCACGGCCACCCATTAGAACGTCGTTGCCTGCGCCACCTGTCAGAGTATCTGCGCCATTCCCACCTTCCAGACGATCCGCGCCAGCTCCGCCACTCAGTACATCATCGCCGTTAAAGCCTTGCAGCAGATCTGATTGAGCAGTGCCGTTGAGAGCGGCATCATTCCCGGTAGAACCTTCCACCGTGGTATCAAACCCAGCAGCAGGCGACGGTACTGCCATTCCAAAAGCTCCAAAGATCTGGGAAGAGGTTATCTGCCCCCCAGTCTCGAAGGCAATTGTTTCCACCAGATTGTCTCCGCCGAGGAAGAAGCTCTTCAAGGTAACCTGATTGGTAGAGCTGCCGCCGACACGCAAGACCAGGTCGTTGCCCGACTTCATCAAACCGGACGCTACCTGGTTAAACGTGATGCCGTTGGCGAAAAGAAGCGTATCCGTACCCTGAGTCTCTTCAAGAACATCCTGACCAGCGGAATACACATAGACATCATCTCCGATACCGCCAATCAGCAGGTCGTTACCTGATCCGCCAGCCAGTGTGTCATCCCCGGCACCACCCAACAGAATGTCGTTACCCGAGGTACCTTCCAACTGGTCATCTCCGCCAACCCCTGCTACAGGTGGCTCGCCTGGCTCAGTAGGCTCCTCAGGGTCTTCCGGATCAGTCGGATCTGTCGGGTCGGTACTCCCGCCATCTCCGGCACCGGGCAAAGCAGAGAGCTGAGCAGCAATCTGAGCTGTTGTCAGATAGTACCCGCCGTCAGGCTGAACATAATCGATCGAGGAACCGCTACCCAGAAAATGATCAGTGACTCGAACCTGTTGCTCGAGGTCACCGTCCACCAGAATCACCAGATCATCATCATCCTGATGGAAGCTCAAACGCTCTCTGGCCACATCCAGGAAGAAAACGCCATCAAAGCCACCGCCCTGATTATCTATCACGTCTACGCCACCCCCGGACCGGTAGTAGTAGGAGTCATCTCCGGCGCCACCTATCAGGGTATCGTTGCCGTCTTCACCAACCAGAGTATCGTTTCCTGCACCACCTATCAGGATGTCATCACCGGAACCGATATGCTGACCATTGCCACCTGACAAATAATCGTTGCCGTCTCCGCCTTCTATCTGGTCATTGCCCCCCATACCGAAAAGCGTGTCGTTGCCTGCTAGCCCGCGTAACAAGTCTCGCCCACCGTACCCGGATTTCTGTTCTCCGCTAGCCGTACCTTCTATTAATGCCTCGAAGTCTCCCGGCACCCCCTGGGCCGCCACAATATGGCCTATGCGCTCAGCCATCAGCATATACCCTCCAGAAGGCTGTACATAACTGATAGCGTACTGACCACCTAGAAAGTGATTCTGAACCCGCACCGACTGCAAAGGATCGCCGTCCACAAGGATCAGTAGATCATTTCCCTCCCGGCTGAATGTGAGTCGGTCCTCCCCGATACCACCGTTGAAGAAAATTCCGTCATTACCACCACCGGTGTTGTCTATGACGTCGGCGCCGTCCCCCAGGGTATAGACATACTTGTCATCACCTAAGCCGCCGACGAGAAGGTCATTCCCCGTCCCACCTGCGAGCTGATCATTACCACTACCGCCATACAGCGTGTCGTTACCGGCTTCACCCTCCAGATAGTCATTCCCGCCCTCACCATACAGCGTATCGTCACCCGTCCTGCCCCAGGCCTGATCATTGCCGTCGCCGAGCCGGATGGTGTCATTGAGCTGCCGATAACCTATAAAGCTGTCAACCCCGGCAGTTCCATGCCAGACGACTTGCGCTTCCACGTCTGCCTGCGTCATCACACTGCCGTCCGCAAACAGAAAATGCTCCAGCTTGAAGTGATCATTAGGTTCTCGGAACCAGTTCTGGACTGTGACCGAATCGGTCCCGTTAACGTGCTCAACGACCATGTCCAGCCCTCTGCGCTGGAAGCTTAGATCGCTGGCTGAAATGCCTTCACCAAAACTCAAGGTATCAGCTGTCGGAGCAACGTTGCTGTAGGCCTGATCAGGGCGTCGCTCTATAAGCAGGTCATGACCATCGCCGAGGTTGAACAGGTAGGTATCCTCACCAAAGGAGCCATAGATAACATCGTTGCCAGCCCCCCCCTCGATTATGTTGCTGCCCTGGTCCCAGGCGTTGCTGTAAGCTTCGATGACATCGTCGCCAGCGCCGCCTCGCAGCGTGTCAAACCCCTGACCTTTGAGAACGTCGTTCCCCTCTCCGCCTATCAGAACGCCGGTACCCTCCAGATAGTCGATTCCAGCCCCACCGTCGAGCACCCCATTACCGTAAAGGTGGTCGTCACCAGCGGCGCCATACAGATGGTCATATCCGTTACCGCCATGCAGAGTATCGTTCCCGTCACCGCCATGTAGCTGGTCGTCCCCTTGATCTCCGTAGAGGACGTCATTGCCGACTCCGCCATACAGGGCATCATTATCATTACCGCCGTACAAGGTGTCGTCGCCTGCCTCGCCATGCATTTCATCATCACCATCATGGCCGTAGACAATGTCATCCCCGTCACCAGCGTTGATCAGATCCGAATCGGAATGGCCAAAGATCTCATCAGCAATCTCAGTGCCAGCCAGCGCCATTTGCTTGATCTGGTCAATATCCCAGGACGTACCGTCAGCGAAAAGCAGCGATTCAACTGGTGTGGTTCCATGAACGCCAGCCAGATAGGTGAACTGGCCCGCGACACGAATCTGATCACCTGTAGCGATACGGTTGATAACCAGGTCGTGACCGTCCCGTCGTAAAACAACCTCTGACGGGACCGCATCGGTAAATGAGAGGGTGTCGCTGCCACTCTCATCCTGAATCAGATCGACGCCACTTCCCGCAGCAAACAAATAATGATCATTCCCCTGCCCGCCTTGAAGCTCATCGTTACCTGCCCCTCCGACCAAGATGTCATTTCCAATTCCGCCTTGAATCACATCGTTACCAGCATCCCCAGAAAGATGGTCATCACCGGCCCGTCCTTCGATATGATCGTCCCCCGCACCACCGGAGATGACGTTATTAAGGTCGTTTGCCTGAATATGGTCATTATCTGTAGACCCGGCTATCGTCCGAGCAGTCAGGGCATCTGTATTAAGCACTTCAACATTGCCTGATCCGTCCATCAGCGTTAAGCCGGCGCGAGGCGTACTTCCATCGAAGAAGTTTTCGAAAGTCAGGCTGTCATCGCTGTTCGCCAGGAAGGAAGCAATTAGATTATTGCCACTTCGCCGCAATACAAACTGCTCCAGGGGATAACCCTCTACCTTGATAGTCGCCTCGGAGGACAGTGTACTTATGCGATCGTGATCGCTGCCCTGGCGCAGCACAAAGGTGTCCTTCTCGCCACCCCAATAGGTGTCGTTACCACCCTGACCATCCAGCAAATTATGGCCGGCATCACCCGACAGGAAGTCATTTCCTTCGCCACCCAGAAGAGTATCGTTACCATCTCCTCCGTATAGACGGTCAGTCCCCTCACCACCGGACAAGTGGTCGTCTCCACCATAACCGTAGAGATCGTCGTCGCCAGCAAGCCCCTGCATGACGTCGTCCGCAGCGTAACCATATAGGATATCGGTGCCGTCGGTACCTTCCTGTACCAGTTGCTTGACTGCGTCCACATTCCAGCTAGTGCCGTCTGCAAATACTATCCGGTCGACCTGATACCCGTCGGTAGCGTCGCTTTCAAAATAGTGCTGAACAGTCAGCACGTCCTCGCTGCCATTGATTCGTAGCGCCAGGTGGTTGCCCTCACGCCTCAATTGAATATCGACGGGTGAAATATCCGAGGCAATCTGGATCAGATCTTCGGACCCAGATGAGCGGTCGAAGTTATTGATAACGTCACGGCCGGACCCATGGCCAAACACGTAGGTATCCGAACCTTCGCCTCCACTGAGATAGTCATCGCCTGCACCTCCATCCAGAATATCGTCCCCGACTCCTCCGTCCAGACGATCATTACCAGCGCCACCAGACAAATAGTCGTCGCCTTGATTCCCAAGCAGTTGGTCGTTACCGCCGCCGCCGGTAATCACGTCATCCGTGGCATAACCGTAAAGAATATCTGCCTCATCAGAAGGCTCGAACACTTTCAGCTTGAGCTGTTCAATGTCCCAGAAACTCCCGTCAGCAAACGCAATTCGATCAAGCGCCCGTGCCGTATCAGCGTCATCGTAGAAGAACCCGATGACGGTCACGGTATCACCCGTGTCCTTGATGGTAACTACAAGGTTGTTGTTGCTACTCCGAGTAAGGCGAATATCTGACTGAACAATACCTTCATCCAGCTGGAGAACATCAACTCGCCCTAGGGTTCGGTCAAAAGTATCGATACGATCATGTCCGTCACCTCTACCGAACAGATAGGTATCAGAACCCTCTCCACCAGTGAGGTAATCATTGCCACTGCCACCACGGAGCGCGTCGTCACCATCAGCCCCTTGGAGCGTATCATTACCGAAGCCACCCAACAGAGTGTCATTACCCGCAGCGCCATTGATAAAGTCATCTCCGGCTCCACCGTTGATCACATCTCCGGTGAAGTAGCCAGTCAATCGGTCAGCACCGCTTGTCCCCTCAAGTGCGAGCTGTTTGATCGTTTCAACATTCCATTGAGTTCCATCAGCAAAATCGATGCGGTCGATTTGATATCCCCCCGCACCGTCATCGCGAAAGAATGTCTGTACCCGAATGGAGTCTTCACCGTTTCCAAGGCTTAGCACAAGATCGCTATTCGAGCGCTGCACTAGGACGTCCTGCGCTGTTACACCGGCTGCAACGAGGATGCGGTCAAATCGACCTGAAGAGTTATCATAGTTATTGACCACATCATGCCCGGAGCCAAAACCGAACATGTAAGTATCAGAGCCAACCCCACCCGAAAGATTGTCGTTACCAGCGCCACCATCCAGAACATCGTTGCCAAGCCCGCCTTCAAGGCGGTCATTGCCGCCACCACCCGTCAGCGTATCGTTTCCACCGTTACCGTAGATATACTCGTTAGATGCGGAGCCAGTGATAGTGTCGTCGGATTCATAACCCTGGATCTGGGTCAGGCCTTCAGCAGGCTGAAGCACAATTTGCTTGATCTCGTGCAACGACCAGGCCTGACCATCCCCAAACAGAATCTGGTCAATCTGGTAACCTGCTGTGGCATCCTGATCGAAGAATCGGCTGACCCGGAGTGTGTCGTCGTGATCCATCAGCTTGATCATTAAATCATTACCAGTTCGGGTAAGCTGAACGTCTTGCTTATTCAACCCGTCACCTACCAACACCACATCAAAGCGGTTCGCCGATCGGTCATAGTTGTTGACCGTGTCGTTACCTGATCCCACACCAAAGATGTACGTATCAGAACCCTCTCCTCCACTTAGTTGATCGTTACCTGCGCCACCATCAAGTATGTCATTTCCGACCCCACCGTAGAGCCGGTCTAAGCCTTCACCACCAAGTAGGATATCCGCACCAGCATCGCCGTAAAGGTAATCGTCGCCAGCCCCCCCATCCAGAAAATCATCCCCTTCATTGCCGCGAACGCTATCGTCCCCTTCATCCGCAAAAACAAAGTCCGAGCCACCGTCCAACGAAAGAACGTCTCGAGTAACTTCGCCAAAAACTATGCTGCTGGCTGCTCCTAGCTGTTCTTTAAACGATTGCTGCTGCCCAACATCCATATTAGAAACCCAGTCCCCTAACTTGGCAGTCCATTGATCTGCGGGGCCTTCAATAGCTTTCACAAGCTCAAACAGATCAACGCTTGCTTTGACGGGATCACTTTGATGCATAGATTCCAGTAACTGAGTTACTCCCGCATACTCCATCCGGAACCCATCGCTGAAATCTACATCAATTTCATCGAGATACGGTTGTAACCGGGTCTGCAATAGCAAACCTTGATAAACAGAATTTCGTAATGATTCAAAAGCACTTCTCAAAAAATTAGCCTGAGTCGCATCGACCCCCAGATGTTCCTCGGTAATATAATGAGTAACGGTGCCAGCGGCGGCACCTGTGCTGAAATTGCCTCTGCCACCCGTCATAGCACCAGCACCAAATACAGCATCTACGGATGTATTGCCGTTGGAATCAGTGCGCTGTGTCGTCGTAAAGTTGAAAAAGCTCTGACTGTTGAAAACCTCAAGAATCTTGATCTTCTCGAGCAAGGATCTTTGTTCAAGCTGGGCTGCAGAAGGCCCCTCCTCATCACCTTCATTCATACCTGCAGAACCACTTGAACTATCAGTGGAACCTGAAGCTGAACCATCACTCTGTGGCTTTTCCCACGAATAGGAAAAAATGAAGCGCGCTGATTCATTATTCATTGAGGAAACGCGCTGATCAAACGTAAGGTAGCCCGAGCTTTTTGCCCACTCGGCAAGGACCGCATCTAATAGGTCTAATTGCTCTTTCCTGGTTTGAGCGGAAGCATACTCTGCCAGCGCTCCTTTAAGCGCGGGATTGAGCATGCTTGCCTCGCGTAAGTCTCTTACCGCGCCGGAACCTTGCAACTCCGGTAAAGCCTCTGCTGTAGAATCCAATGCAATCTTGTCCGTAAACTCGCGGAAAAATGGATTGGAAGCCAGATCAAGATTGGCTGCTTGGCTTAGATTGCCGTTAACCGTACTTTCGCTGCCGTCCCCGCGAACATAGGTGCCCACCGAACTAATGAGATTGCCGTTAGAATTTTGGTTCGCCGCTGTCGAATCAAGATTGATCGCTACGATGTTGTGTTCGGCGAGACTTTTGAGTTCATTTGCCTGCGAAACGCCATCCTGATTTAAGTCCTGCCATATACGAACATCGGAAAAATGTGCGTCTTGCGAGTCAAAAACACCGTCTGAGTTACTATCGAAATCTCGTAATGCATCAAAACCGTCAGATGCTTTCTCGCCGTTTGCTTTGACCGTATCCACCCCAAACAGCTCACCTCCGTTATCTATTAAGCCATTCTCGTTCCTGTCAAACACCAAAAAACCGTCATCCCGATTTACCCACCCTGTACCTGTTTTAAGTCCGTCTCCATCGAAGTCAAAAGTTACGCCGGAATTCGAGGAAGTTGTTTCAACCCCATCTCCGTCTAAATCCAGGGCGAGCGGGTCATAACGCCTAATAAAATTAGACGCCCTGTTAAAATCAAGATTGAGTTCTAAATCTATTTCATTAGCCCCGGACATTAGCGGAAGTACATTTTCCAACCACCAGTCCCCAAATCCATCAATGGCATCCTCTAATGCTTGACCCGTTGCAACGTCTATGAAAAATTTCTCCAACCCATAATACGCATCGTCAACAGTTTGAGGGAAAAAGTTATTGGCGGCGTTCGCAATGCCGAGCATCAAGCCAACCGTTGCAACTGGTACCCCAGCTACTGCAATCACTCCTCCGGCCATTAAACCAGCTACGACTACTCCTCCCCCGGCTAGGGCCATCGACGCAACTTGGGACGGAGTGACTCCTTCCCCTGAACTATGACTGTCTCCCGCAGGAAGTGCAGAAAGCCCAAAGCTGGTAATCGCCGCACCGAGCTGGCCCGGTCCTGGGACCGACGCGGCAAGTGCAGCGACCCCAGCAATAATCCCTGCGGTGTTGCCACTTTGAGCAGCTGAATTAATCTGATTCGCTGCACCGGTTGAATCCGCTATAAACGTAGCCTTGTTGAAATTGCTCGCTAAAGACATCTATCACCTCCCTGTCAACATCATTAGAAACGACGAAAACATCGCCATCAAAGTTACCAAGGTAATTAATGTACGTGCCGTATCACCAAACCCTGGAATGAAGCCTATTTCTTTAAAGAAAGCGCTATTCTCTTGCTTAGCAGACATCGAGGCAGTGCGGAGAAACACGTTGAAATAAACTGAGCGCAAGACATATGAGATAGAACCTAAATTATATGCCGTCATACCCCAAAATATTTTCATGCCTCCACGCTGAATATCCATTTCAAGACTACCCGCATGCCAACCCCAAAGTAAAAACACAGCCAATGCAAGAGCAAATCTGATAACAATACGTACAGAACGTCTACTTGTGTCAGTTGAATAATAGCCACCTAGCAAAAGCTCAATTATCCGTGGATAACGGCCATAATCCCGAGAAATAACGACTGCTCGGATTAAAGGTATTATCAAGAGAACAGAAATGGTTGAATAAAGCGCTATAAAGTTGACCACAACCACCTCTCAAGACATCAAAACTTTGATTAAATAACAATTTATCTGCAACCAGATGCAATAATTACTATAAAAAATCTCAGCGTCCTGATGACGTTTTATGGTGATTGCAATTATCGCTCAACTAAACTTTCATTCGCATATTGCTTGAGCGGACTCAAGAAATAGTCGATCACTTTACGCCTATCTGTTTTAACTTCAGCTTTAATAGCCATCCCTGGAGAAAGCGGAACCTTTATATCGCCTACCAAAATATCAGTCTCAGCTATCTGAATTCTAGCGCTATAAACCAGCCCTAAGCGCTCATGCTCTATGGCATCATTCGAGATACTGAGGACTGTTCCGTTTACCACTCCATACTTAGTAAATGTAAACGTATCGACTTTTACCTCTACCATTTGGCCCTGGCGAACGAAGCCAATATCTTTATTCTCGAAAAGAGCCTCTACTTCGACTGGCTGGTTGCTGGGGACAATAACCATCAAAGATTGCGCTTCGGTCACAACGCCGCCAGTAGTATGAATGGCAAGTTGCTGGACCGTTCCACTTACAGGGGCTGTGATAAGCATTAAACTATTACGTTGTTCTGCTTTTGTCAGCTCCTGCCGGAGTCCGGCAGCTCTCTGCTCGGACGCGTTCAGCAGATCCAGCATAGCCCTTCGGGTTTGAGCTTTTATGCCATGCTTTCTGCCTTGAGCTTGCTGTCTTGCTGCTTGGAGCTCCAGTACCCGAGAGTGCTGTATCGCAAGCTCACGTTCTTGCTCAAGTCTAAGTTGCTCCTTTTCTAAATAGGAGTGCCTCCCTATGTAAGCCTTGTCCAGCAGTTGCTTGTAATCTTCCGCAAGTTCTCGCGTAATTGGTAGAGATTGCTCGAGCTTAGCGGCTGAATCCTTTGCAGCATTGATCTCTGCATCACGTTGCTTAATTTCTGCATCACTTTGTTCAAGGGCGCTTCGAAGCTCCAGATAATGGCCTCGCAACCAGGCCTGAGCTGTGACCTGCTGAATCTCGCTCGCTTGAGGAATCAGATCTGCAATAGAAGCAGGCTCCTGACTATTTTCTATTGTTTCAAGCAATGCCGTTGCCCGCGCGCTATCAATCTGAGCAGCCAAGAGGTCTGTTTTCAAACGCTGAACTTCCGCACTAGTAATCTTTGCATCAAGCTCCACCAGCAACTCACCCGCCTCAACAACCTGACCGTCGCTCACATGAATGGCTTTTACCTGCGCGACTTCGCTCGACTGAATTACTTTACTTTTACCGCTGGGTACGATCTTTCCTGTTGCTGTGGCCACAACATCAATTTCACCGGTGCACGCCCACAGTAAAGTCAATGCCGCAAAAGTGATAATCAGCCACTGGATGATTCTGGGCGCTGGATGCACTGGGGCTTCCTGCAAGGCAAGAGCGGCAGGTAGAAAGTGGACCTCATGCTGCAAACGAGCCGGCGGATCCATTGATTCACGCTTTCCCCAAGCCTTTTTCCATTCCTGCCGGTACCGTCCCAGGAGTTCACTGGCGGCACTCATGCTGCATCACCATGTTGCAGTCTATGAAGTCGCGAATAATGCCCGGCTTGATGGGTTAGAAGCTCGGCATGGGTTCCCTGCTCAACAACCTGCCCACGGTCCATTACAACGATGCGGTTAGCATCGCGTACTGCTGACAGCCGATGTGCGATGATTATCACGGTGCGGCCACGGCATATTGCTTGCATATTCTGTTGAATCATTCGCTCTGATTCATAATCAAGAGCACTAGTGGCTTCATCAAAAATCAGAATTCGCGGATTTCCCATCAGCGCCCTCGCTATGGCAATGCGCTGGCGCTGTCCTCCAGACAAAGATGCTCCGTGTTCGCCTACGACCGTGTCGTAGCCTTCTGGCAACTCCAAGATGAAATCATGTGCGCCTGCTAATTTGGCAGCCTTTATCACTTCCTCGACTGGTGCTCCAGGATCCACCAGTGCGATGTTTTCACGAATACTGCGGGCGAACAGCATGTTGTCCTGCAGTACTACGCCAATCTGCCTGCGTAGTGACGAAACGTCGGCCAACGCCAAGTCCATCCCATCAACAAGGACTCTTCCCCTCTCTGGCGTGTAAAGGCGCTGCAACAACCGTGTGAGGGTGCTCTTCCCAGATCCGGAGCGTCCTACTACTCCTATCACTTCACCTGCATCAATTGTCAGGCTGACGCCCCGCAGGACTTCTGAACCGTCTGTCCGGTAGCGGAAATGAATCTGATCAAATTCTACTTGGCCCTTGATCGGGGGGAGCGCACTGCGTGCAGCCTGAGAGGTCTCAGTATGACTGTTGAGAATATCTCCAAGACGTTGAACTGAGACTCCCGTTTGCTGGAAATTGGTCCATAACTGAGCCAGTCGAATAATGGGTTGCGAGACGCGACCAGCTAGCATATTGAAAGCGATTAACTGGCCTACGGACAGCTGGCCTTCCATGACAAGCCGTGCTCCCAGCCATAGCGTCATCACTGTGACTAGCTTACCCACAAATCCAACGCTTTCATTGGCTATGGTGGAAAGCGTTTGAGTCTTGAAGTTCGCGGCTACATAGCCTGCCAACTGGTTATCCCACTTGCGGTTAATCTGTGGCTCTACTGCCATCGACTTCAATGTGTCGATTCCATTTACAGTTTCTACCAGAAATGCCTGATTTTCCGCACCTCGTGTAAAGCTCTCGTTCAATCGAGCGCGGAGCAGCGGTGTTATCAGCAGGGAGATGATAAAATACACAGGAAGCGACAGCACCACTACAAGAGTGAGCCAACCGCTATAAAGAAACATGACGGCAATAAAAACGACTGAGAAAAGAACGTCGAGAATCAGAGTTACCGCATTACTGGTAAGGAAATTCCGAATATTCTCTAGCTCCCTCACCCTGGCCACCGAATCCCCCACTCGTCTTGCCTGAAAATATGCGAGAGGAAGGGTTACAAGGTGGCGGAACAGCTTTGATCCAAGCTCAACATCAATACGGCTTGCGGTGTGGGCAAATACATAGCTCCGCAGGCCAGACAGAAGCGTTTCAAAAACCATTATGCCCAGTAGGCCGATTGCTATGACGTCAAGCGTTGAAAGGCCGCGGTGGACCAGTACCTTGTCCATTACAACCTGGAAAAACAGAGGCGTGAGCAGCGCAAATATCTGCAGCACGAAAGAGACGAGTAGCACTTCGCCTAGCAACTTTCGATATTTCACAATTGCCGGAATGAACCAAGTGAAATCGAATCGACCCATTTCGCTGGCAAGAGAGGCTTCAGAACGTACGAGTATGAGATCGCCATCCCACCGCTCCTGCAGTTCTGCAATGTCGAGAACTTCCGGGCGCTGAACTGATGGATCGTGAATCAGAACCTGGCCTGCAGCTTCATCATAGCGTGCAATAATAAAAAACCGACCATCCTTATCAGAAGCTATAGCTGGGAGAGGTAGATGGGGAAGACGCTCAACCTTGCTTGCTGCTGGCTTTGATTTAAGGCCCAATTTCTTGGAGGCAAGAAGCACCTCTGTTCGCCCGAAAACTCGCCCATCCTCTGCAAACTCATGACTGAGCTGTTCAGCAGCAGCTGATACGTTATGGAACCTCGCCAGCATCACGAGGCAGGCTAGCCCGCTGTCTACTGCATTATCAGCCCCAGCATTCTGATCCAAGACCATCGCTTCTTCCCTGACCAACGTTAAATTTTGCAAGCTTCCTAGCTGCTGGCGATCTTAATCTCTAGTCCTGATTTGCAATAGAGTGATCTACTAAAGATTGTGACGCAGTTCTCTTAATTCGGATCCAAGCTCTAAAGTGAGTCAAAAACCAAGCCTCAGGCTTAGCTCACCGCACCAACTACTTATGATTGACATCTGGTGTCCACACGATCCGTACCAAAAGTCGGTCAGGCAGCATGGCCTAAAATCTTCCACTTCCAATTGGGCGAGAGGACACCAAGCGCCAGAATAGGACTCAATGGTTTTTATGTGGAAATCCTTGAGCAGACCGATCTGGAAGCGCTGTTCTCGTACTCTCAAGACATTTCAGGGCTATTTCTGCCCTGCCCCGCGAAGGAGTTCTTCGACGGCAAGCCTCGCTACATTATCTGCGGGCAGGAAACCAAGGGGTGGCGAAACAGCACTTGCGGACTGCGAAACAAACGGCTGGTAAGTGACGAAGATGTCACGGCCTCAATGCAACAGGCTGAAGCTTTCGGAAGCTATGGAGCAAAGCGAAGCAAGTTCATGCAGTTTTACAGAAGTGCAGCTTTAAGGCTCCGGCCCGATGCACTAGCGGCAGCGCTATGGTCCAACCAGTTCTGGGTCGGCAAGCCCAGTAGGTCTGCCACCAGAGATCTTTCGGATGCTGAAAGAGATTTCCTACTCAGTACTAAGGGCGCAGTTCGAGATCCTCCAGCCTGACGTAGTTATTTTCACCACCGGCCCGGGTCGTGATCGCTACCTGAAGGAATGCTTTACGGGCTGGGCTCCTTGAAAGTCATCGAGCCGCGGCGGCTATGGCACTTCAAGGTGGGAGAGATTAACTGCATCCGAACAAGCCACCCCAGGTAGGTCAAATGCAATGAGTACCTCGACAGTGCTGTGGATCTGGCGAAAGAGCTACAAGGCTCGGCATGAGTCTACCCGGTTAGAACCAGGTGCTGTTCGGGTTCTACCCCGCTTCCACGGACACTTTCAAGTAGACTCATGTGGAGTCATAGGAGTGTTCATGTCCAAGCGCAAACAATATAGCCCGGAGTTCAAACGGGAGGCCGTAGAACTGGCCCGTCGCTCAGGCACCAGTTGTCGTCAGATAGCTCAAGAGATCGGGGTGGCGCCAAGCTTGCTAAATCGCTGGGTGCGTGAGGCGCGAGCAGCTGAGAAGCCTTTTCCCGGCACAGGCAACCCGCGAGATGAAGAACTTGCCCGCCTCAAGCGCGAGCTGGCCCGAGTGACGAAGGAACGTGATTTTTTAAAAGACGCGGCAGCGTACTTTGCCAGGGAATCATCGAACGGTACTCGGTGATCCAGCGCTGCCGCAACGAGTACCCAGTCCGACTGATGTGCCGTTGTTTGAAGGTGTCTGCCAGTGGCTATTACGACTGGCAAGATCGTGAGCCAAGCCCACGCGCTCAGGATAATGCGCGCCTGATAAAGCGTATTCGTGAGATCCATGAGGATAGCCGCAGTGCAATAGGTGCGCCTCGCATGCACGAGGATCTCCTATTCGAAGGTGAAACCGCCAGCCTGAACCGTGTTGCTCGCTTGATGGCCGCAGAGCAAATTCAAGGTTGGCCGCGCAGGAAGAGACGTGGCTTTGGCCGAGTAACGTCTGGCCGCCCAACAGGTGTGGAAAATCTACTGGAACGCGACTTCAATGCCTTGGAGCCGGAGCGCAAATGGGTCACGGATATCACGGAGATAGCCACGCTGGAGGGCAAGCTCTTCCTGTGTGTAGTGCTGGATCTGTACAGCAAGCTAGTGATTGGCTGGTCGATGCATCATCGCCAAGATAGGCAGATGGTCATCCGGGCAGTGGAGATGGCGATTTGGCAGCGTCAGGGTAACTGGTCGGTCATTTTACATTCTGACAGGGGAAGCCAATTTACCAGCGTCGACTATCAGCGCTTTCTGAGCCGAAACACGCTGGTTTGCAGCATGAGTGCCGTTGGCCATTGTGGCGATAACGCGGCTTGTGAGGGCTTCTTCGGCCAACTCAAGCGCGAGCGTGTTGCTCATCAATCGTACCGGACACTTGATGAAGCGCGAGCGGATCTGTTCGACTATATTGAGCGGTTTCATAACCCACGAATGCGTCGTAGAGTTGCTCAGCAAGATCTGAAGTTTTCGGCTCTTTTAAAACCGTCCGTGTTAGCGGGGTAGAACCCTTCCGCCCAGAACCTACTCATCCTGAAAATCGATTGCAATATTTTTGAAATCTATATCACCCTCGTGAGCTTACCCAACCGGACGACTCAACCGGCTCTGCATGAGGTGATTTATATGATTCCAGACTGTCCAGCATGTCAGTCCACGAACGTCCAGCGCTGCCACTATGGCAAGCAGATCGGAGGTTCCATTGGGGCTGTCGCAGGTACCGTCAGCGGTTTCGCTGGCGGTACAAAAGGGGCAATACAGGGGGCCCGTGTAGGCGCCACCCTGATGAGCTTCGCAGGCCCGGCGGCAGGCGCCTCCGGTGCAGTCATAGGCGCTGTCAGTGGCGGAATTATGGGCTGTATCACAGGTCTGAAACTCGGTGCCCTGTTCGACAAGGATCTTTTTTCTCAGTATCGATGCGTGCAGTGCGGCACGCATTTCTAGCCAAGATTCCACCACCTGCTGAAACCTTTCCAGGATAAGGCATTCCGTAGCGTCAACTCGCGTCATCAGTCGTTCGGCGCCTCGCATACACGCGACCAAATGCCCCCATCAAGCATCTACCCTTTTAGCCCGCACTCTACCGACAGTATCAAGCTCGGCAGCCAAAACTGACCGGACTTTCTGCTGGGTGTGTGCCAGAGTCAGGACTTTTTGCAATGAAATCAGAAGTCGATATCGTCCTGGGAGCACATCCCGCCCTACGGCTGGTTAACACCCCAAGGATGGACAGGAAGGAATGGCTGATAACAAAAAATCTCCAGATTGGCCATCAGCGTGCCGCCCCGGCTGTTGGTCGGAACCCATCGAGGTCCGTGCTGGCGCTATGGCTGGAAAAAACCGGTCGCTCAGCGGCAGCTTCTCCAGACGGCCAGACAAGTGAATCCACACCCGCCCTTCTAGACAACCATCCTGGAGCCCATTTTGGGTGCCCAGCACACCATAAGGAAGCCCTGCACCACTTATACCCCGCAGCCAAACCTCGCACCGTTGATCTTGGTAAGTATCCGATCCTGAACATCGCCTACGTCGAACTAAAGGCCCTCAAGCAAACAATACTGAAACATCAAAAGAGAGAGGCCTTACTCACGCAGCTGCTGCAACAAGCCATGGGAACGGCCAGCCGTGCCATTTTTGCTGGCGGCGAGATTATCTGGATCCAGTCCGGGGATACTGCGGCACTGGACATCGACCAGTTGCTTAAGGACAAACCCCACTTGAAAGCTCGTTACACCCGCCTGGAGGAAGGTGACCGTACGTTTCTGATCACCTGACTCAGGCCACCCTGAGCCATGCCCCTTCCCTGCAGCGAACATTTACGCCCGCAAAGGCACCGGCTACCGAGCCGTCAGGCACCAGAGTTCGGCCATTCACTTCGGCTCGCAATGAGCTATGCGCAAGTCCATGACGATGAGATCCCCATTGGCAGCCATGCCAGCCTCTCTACCTGTCCAGCCCACTTTTAGTGATAAAGGAAAAGACCATCATGAGCGATACACAGATACAAGAGACGTTTTTACAGACTGACCCCGTACTCCCGTCCGAAGATCAGGTCCTGATCTGGGCGCAGGAAATTCTTGAAGCACGTTTTACACGCAGCAACTTTCTGACCAGCCCCATCATGGTCAGGGATTATCTGCGTCTCGCTTTTGCAACGGAGGAGCGGGAAGTGTTCGGAATAATCATGCTCGACAATCAACATGGCGTACTGGGCTTTGAGCGCCTTTTTTACGGAACAATAGACTCAGCAAGCGTCTATCCCCGAGAGGTAATCAAGACAGTACTCAATGCCAACGCTGCTGCGGTGATACTTACTCACAACCACCCAAGCGGCAATCCCGAGCCCAGCCAAGCTGATATCAGTCTGACGAGGAGAATAAAGGTCGCACTGGAAACCATTGACGTCCGTCTTCTTGATCACTTGGTTATAGGCGGCGTTTCCTCGGTAAGTCTCGCTGAACGAGGTTTGCTTTAACTTAACTACAATTAGTCTTCACTGACTAATATCTGCCACTTCACCGAATCCTTGCAATGCCTAGCCATCTGAGAAACGTAGCTACAAGATCATTCATCGCAAAGTCCTCCTCCAGGAGGCTTTTGTGAGTTATTAGCCTAGAACACCTGCAACCAGCCCGATTTTTGATTGTAATTTTCTAAGGAGCGCTCAAAATGTGCGGATGACTATGATTTATCAAAGAGAATTTTAATGAAACTGACTGAAGCAATGAATCGCTTAATTTGTGAGACCCCCACCGACGAGAGCGGTTTCCGCATGTTCCTTGAAGGATTGCCGTTGCCAACACAACTCAGGCTAATCCTCGTTACCTACGAAGGGGCAAGGCACCTTCATCACAACGAAATGCTGCCCGATGCAAATCTTGACCCTTCTAGCTTGGACATAACTGTTCCCAATCAGCGGGAGTACGCCAAAATTTTGCACTCCAAGCGCAGTTCGCTTCCGGATTATTTTGCCGCCCTTGAGCGCTGCGCAGAAAATTCTGGCTATGATCTCAACAAAATATAGCCACAACGAATATTCCCACCATCTTGGGTACGGAAAGGAAATAACGCATTTGCCGCCCTCCTGAATCTAACGCAGCGCTAAGCTAATCCTGGATCATGGACTGACATCGCTATACCAAACTCCACATCGTCATACTACCGGCACCATGAAAGGCAGAGGAATATTTCTTGCCGACACCCTCATCTAAGGCTTTAAGGACGACACCTAATCCCACCCCACCGCCGACGGCGTTAAATATAATCTAATCAGACAACAGCCAAAGCATGGGCCAAAGTATGGGCCGGCCGGATTATAAACGAGAAAAGCCCCGTAAAATGGGGCTTTTCTGTCTAATATGGCGGAGAGTCAGGGATTCGAACCCTGGGAACTGTTGCCAGTTCAACGGATTTCGAATCCGTCCCGTTCGACCACTCCGGCAACTCTCCAGTGGCGCGCATCTTAACAGATGCGGGCCGGCTGGCGGAAGCGTTGAGAGCGGCCCTGCAGAAGTCAGGGCAGATCGACGCCCAGGCGCTGAGCAACTTCTTCGTAGGCTTCGATTACGCCGCCAAGACCCTGGCGGAAGCGGTCCTTGTCCATCTTTTTGCCGGTTTTCTTGTCCCACAGGCGGCAGCCGTCTGGACTGAACTCGTCACCCAGGACGATCTCACCCTTGAACAGACCAAACTCCAGTTTGAAGTCCACCAGCATCAAACCTGCCTGATCGAACAACTGGGTCAGAATGGCGTTGACCATCAAGGTCAGCTCCTGCATACGGTCCAGCTGTGCGGCAGTCGCCCAACCGAAGGTGACCACGTGCGAGGCATTGATGAAGGGGTCGCCTTTGGCGTCATCCTTCAGGAAGAGTTCGAAGGTCGGCGGCACCAGTGCAGTGCCCTCTTCGATACCCAGGCGCTTGACCAGGCTACCGGCGGCGTAGTTACGCACTACGCACTCGACGGGAACCATATCCAGCTTTTTGACCAATACCTCGTTGTCGGACAACAGGGCATCAAACTGGGTCGGAATACCGGCCGCTTCCAGCTTCTGCATGATGAAGGCATTGAAACGGTTGTTGACCATGCCCTTGCGGTCCAGTTGCTCGATACGCTTGCCATCGAACGCCGAGGTGTCGTTGCGAAACAGCAGAATCAGGCGATCTGCGTCATCGGTGGTGTAAACTGATTTGGCTTTGCCACGGTAGAGTTCAGTGCGTTTTTCCATTCTCGGCTCCAGCTACACGCATAAGGTAAGGGGCTTGCCCGGTAATATCCTGCCAGGGCAAGCCCTGATTCTGTTCAGCCAGCATAAGCTGGCCCTGCCAACCATCCAGCGCCTTGCCAAGCTCGCCCAGCGCCAGGTCGGGGCAGTTGTTCTTTTCACTGATGTGGGCAATGGCCACATGCTTGAGCTGCGCCTTGTCGATGGCGCGTAGCAGTCCAGCCGCCTGCTGATTGCTCAGATGCCCCAGATCGCCGCCCACCCTGGCTCTCAAGCTGGGTGGATAAGGCCCTTGCGCCAACATCTGCGGATCGTAATTGGCCTCGAGAAACAAGGCATCCAGACCACTGTAACGCTCGACAATCCACGGTGTGATGGCACCTGTGTCGGTCAGCACGCCCAGGCGGTACTGGCCGTTGTCAAAAATAAACTGGCATGGCTCGCGCGCATCATGCGGAACAGCCACCGGCAGGACGCTCAGATCACCAATCGCAAAAGGGCAGTCCAGCTCGATGCGTTCATAAGGAAGTTCGAAATCCCTGAGCGCCCGCCGCGTGCCTGCGGTCATATAGACCGGCAGTTGATAACGCCGGGCAAGGCGCTGCACGCCGCTGACATGATCAGTATGCTCATGCGTGACCAATATGGCGCTGAGCTGCCTGGCGCTTAACCCTACCGCGGCCAGGCGTTGCTCGGTGGCCCGCAGACTGAACCCGCAGTCCACCAGCAATCGGGTCTGGCCGTACTCGACCACCGTCGCATTGCCCTTGCTGCCACTGCCCAGTGAACAATAGCGCACGAGCTAGGCACAACCCATCAAATCAGGTTGTCGCGGATGCGCGTCAACAGTGCCCGGGCTTCAGCCGTGTCCGCTGCGGTTTCAATCCCCTGCTCTACAGTCACTTGCACGCCGTTGCTGACCTGCGTCAAACGCACCTGCAAGGGCCTGTCGACCGGCTCATCGTTATCGCCGCGCCCAAACAACCGACCAAAGAAACCGGGCTTCTCGGTCTGGCTGCTGGCGGTGCGGTCCAGATCGACATAATAAACACCGCTGCTGCGGTCAAGATCGGTCACCAATACGTCGGCCCGGCCCAGCGCGTCGCCGATAGCGGCCCAGGAACGGTTGAAGTCGGCCTGCAGGTTCAGCACGGCATTGCCGGCACCGTCCTGACCTAGCGTTGCCTGCTGCCCACCCACTCCGCGCTGCGCTGCCACCAATGAGCTGCTGCCATCGGTACGAGACTGGCTCAAATAACTTTCCATTTCGGCCAGCACCGACCGTTCCAGATTGCGGTTGTCCGAGGTCTCTGGCCACTCGTCTCGATCACCGCCCTGGCTGCGCGAGGTGTGTAATATGAAAATTTCGCTGGTGCCTGCCTGCACACCGGGCTCTACACGCATGCGGAAGCGATGCTCCTGATCACGCACACTGCGACCTTCGCCCACCGCCGGAGCAATGCGCCGTACCAGCGGGTTGTCGGTCTGAGTATCCAGCGCTAACCAACCGGTCTGTACTTCGCCAAGACTGGCATTCTCGGACGCCACCGGCACCTGGTAGTCGTTCCAGAACTGCCGAACAGCCGGCCAGGCATCTGCTGGGGCAAGCTGCGCATGCACCCACCGAATCGAGCCATTCTGCTGCAGTGAAAACTGCGATGCATCCGCGCTCACCTGCATGGCCTGCGGGCGCGGCATATTGAATTTACTGTACTCCTCACTGCCGGCTATCTGGCCGGGCACCGGAAGCAAATCACCCACCTGCTTGCTCTCGACCCCCTCGGGTACAGTCATTCTGGGCTGGATCTGCGCCGCCTGGTAATCCGAACCGCGATCCCGGAAGAAACCATCTTCACCGTAGATATACCCACAACCACCAAGACTGCCTAGCAGCACGACCGATAGAGCACCCAGAACAGGCTTCATAATGATTTCCTTGCTGAAATTAAGTCGAGTCGGCTCACAACACACCGCATTCGCGCAGTGCATTACGGACCGTCTCATGGCAACGAGCGCTCAAGGGCGTCAACGGGAGGCGCATGCCATCACCCATCAACCCCATCTCATGCAGCGCCCATTTAACCGGAATGGGGTTGGACTCTATGAACAATGCCTTGTGCAGTGGCATCAGCGATTCATTGATCCGTCTTGCAGTGTCCACATCGCCTTTCAGCGCCGCGGCACAGAGTTCATGCATTGCCTTGGGAGCGACGTTGGCCGTTACTGAAATATTGCCCTGCCCGCCCATCAATATCAGCTCGACGGCCGTCGGGTCATCGCCCGAGTACACCGCCATGCGGTCACCGACCCGATCGATCAGCTCACGGGCACGTTGCAGGTCGCCAGTCGCTTCCTTGATGCCGATGATGTTCGGCGTATCGGCCAGGCGCTCAACCGTCTCTGGCAACATGTCGCAGGCCGTGCGGCCCGGTACGTTGTACAGAATCTGCGGAATATCCACCGCTTCGGCGATGAAGCGATAATGCTGATACAAACCTTCCTGGGTTGGCTTGTTGTAATACGGCGTCACCAGCAGGCAGGCATCGGCTTTCACGCTGCGCGCGGACTCGGTCAACTCCACAGCCTCGCGGGTGGAGTTGGCACCGGTACCGGCGATCACCGGCACTCGGCCGGCAACCTGATCTACCACGCGGCGAATGGCTTCTTTATGCTCGCTCATGCTCAAGGTGGCCGACTCACCGGTAGTACCCACAGCCACGATGCCGTCGGTACCATTTTCCAGATGAAAGTCGATCAGTCGCTCAAGGGCCAGCCAGTCTAGGCCTCCACGAGAATCCATGGGTGTCACCAGCGCTACCAGGCTGCCTGCGATCATGCAACTGCTCCACTTGAAACATTGACCCGCAATGGTACTTTCGCCTTGCTGCCAGCACAAGGGAAGCCGGGAAGAATTCCCGCTTAAAACGCGGCTGGAGCCGCCGTTTCAACCTGCATAGGACTGCGATCACGCTGGCGCATTCAATAGAAAGTTGAACCCGGTGCCACAGGCGGCGACAATAGCAGCCCTGACAGTCCAAAAGCCGACTCATCGGATCAGGACCTTCCTCATGCCAAGGAGCAACATGCCCACCGCCAACAGCCAACGGGACCAGTTTCTGGTTATCAACGCCTTGGGCTCGCAGACCACCAGTATGGTGACCACCCTCACCCGCCTTTGCCTGGAGCAGCGCTGCCTGATCATCAGCAGCCGCATGAGCCGTCACGGCACCTGCACATCATTGCTGTTGCAGGTCAGCGGCAACTGGGACGCCCTGGCGCGCCTGGAAAGTCTGATGCTCACCGTCGCCAAACGTGAACATCTGACGCTATCGATGAACCGCAGTCATGCCCTGGAAGAACGCCCTCAGGCGCTCCCGTACAACGTTTTCGTCACCGCAGCTCAACGCCCCGAGCTATGTGCCGAGCTGTGCACCTTCTTTCAGCAGATCGAAATCGAGATTGAAGAGCTGTTCAGCTTTACCTATATGGCCCAACACACCGGCACCGCCATGCTGAACATGACCTTGACCATCGCCATACCGGCCAAGACGCAACTCAGTTGGTTGCGCGAACAGTTTCTGGATTTCTGTGACGAGTTGAACCTGGATGCGGTTATAGAGCCTTGGCGCCCCATCCACTAATTTTTGACGCCGAGAGGGAACATCATGAGCATCAATGTTGAGCAGCCCGTACCTGACTTCACCGCCCAGGCTACCAGCGGTCAGAGTGTCAATTTGCAGACCTTGCAGGGCACGCAGCTGGTTATCTACTTCTACCCGAAGGACAACACCCCCGGCTGCACCACCGAAGGGCAGGAATTTCGCGACCTGCACGCCGATTTTGTCGCGGCCAATACGCTTATTTTTGGTGTATCCAAGGACAGTCTGCGCACCCATGAAAACTTCAAGGCCAAGCAGAGCTTTCCCTTTGAACTGATCAGCGATACCGATGAAAGCCTGTGCAAGCTGTTTGATGTGATCAAGCTCAAACAGATGTACGGCAAGGAGTACGAGGGGATTGAGCGCAGCACCTTTCTCATAGACAAAGAGGGTGTGCTGCGGCGGGAATGGCGCAAGGTCAAGGTCAAGGGCCACGTAGCCGAAGTGCTACAAGCTGCCCAGGACCTCAATCACTGATCAAGCCTGCGGGTCGGACACACCCGGATGATCTTCCGGGGCTGCCTCATGGGCAGCTTCGACCCCGCGCGGCCAGGCGTAGAGCACGGCCTTGAACAGGGTCGCTAGCGGTATCGCGAAGAATATCCCCCAGAATCCCCACAAGCCGCCGAATATCAGCACGGCCGAGATAATCGCCACCGGGTGAAGGTTGACCGCCTCGGAGAACAGGATTGGCACCAGCACGTTGCCATCCAGCGCTTGAATCACCGCATAGACGATCATCAGTATCATGAACTCGTTACCCAGCCCCCACTGAAAGAGGCCGATCAGCGCTACTGGAATGGTCGCCACCGTAGCGCCGATGTAAGGCACGAGCACTGAAAGCCCGACGACCACCGCGAGCAACGCCGCGTAGTTGACATTCAACACCACGAAACAGATGTAGCTGACAGCACCGACGATAAGAATTTCGATCACCTTGCCACGGATATAGTTGGCGATCTGCTGGTTCATTTCGGTCCATACCTGGGTCATCAGGCGTCGCTCGCGCGGAAGATGGCCGACCATCCAGGCGGTGATCTTCTGGTTATCCATCAGGAAAAAGAACACCAGAATGGGCACCAGTACCAGATAAACCAGAATGGTCATCAGCATCGGCAGGCCCGCGAGTGACTGGGACAGCAACCACTGGCCGAACTGCCCCAGTTCGCCATTGATGGTATTGATCAACCGCTCAATCTGGCCCTGGGAAATCAGCGCCGGGTACTGCTCGGGCAGGTGCTCAAGCTGAGCCTGCCATTGCACCAGCATGCGCGGCAGCTCATTGAACAGATTGGTGATCTGCCTCCAGACCAGAGGGACAACTACGCCCAACAAGGCTGCCAGACCACTGAGAAACAGCAGAAAAACCAGCCATACGGACAATCCGTGCGGCACCTTCCAGCGGCGCATCAAGGTCACCAGACCCTGCAACAGATACGCCAGCACCAAGCCTGTCAGCAGGGGCGCAAGCTTGCCGCCAAAACTGATGATAATGGCAAAGCCAAGCGCCAGCACAACGGCCAGAACGACTGCCTCTTCATCGGAAAAATAGCGGTGAATCCAGCCTTGGAAAACCTTCAACATACCTGTTGATCTCACCTCTTGCGTAACCAATAATGGAATTCGTCGCCCAGTATTTCGGACCCTACCAGCTCGTTACCAGAGAGTTCAGCAAAGCGCTGCATGTCGCGCTGCGAGCCCGCATCGGTCGCCAATACATGAAGCACGTCGTTCACGGCCATCTTGTTCAATTCCATCTTGGTTTTGAGCAATGGCAGTGGGCAGGACAGGCCGCGAGCATCGAGGGTACGGGACACATCCTGAGCAATTTTCAGCCCATTTGAATCAACCGCCATAACTAACTCCTTGATAGCAAGTGTTACAGTATAGCCCTGCAAGGTCTCAGGCAGACACCCCAATCCGGACAGGCCGAAGGTAATCATGGATTTCAAACCGGTTACAACACTGGCGCTGGTCAAAGCGCTGGGCTTTTGTGTCATGACCACGCTGGCTGGCCCGGCCAGCGCGCAGGCGGATGAGTTCAATCTGCCTTCACTCGGCGATACCAGCTCCTCGATCATGTCCCGTGAGCAGGAGTACCAGCTGGGGCGCGCCTGGGTGTCCATGTTACGCGGCTCGGTCGCCACCATGGACGACCCCTTGCTCAAGGATTTCGTTGAACGCCATGTATTCAGCCTGGCTGAAACCAGCCAACTGACAGACCGCCGGCTGACCTTCGTGCTGATTGAGAGCCCACAGCTGAACGCCTTCGCCGCGCCTGGTGGGGTGGTCGGCGTTAATGGCGGGCTGTTTTTAAATGCGCATACCGAAGCCGAGTTCGCCTCGGTCATGGCCCACGAACTGGCTCACTTATCACAGCGACATTTCTCCCGCGGCCTGGAACAGCAGCAGCGGATGCGCATTCCGGTCATGACCGCCATGCTCGCCAGCGTCATTCTGGCTGCGGCGGGCGGTGGTGATGCGGGCATCGCCGCGCTGGCGTCGACCCAGGCCGCAGCCATTCAGGAACAGCGCAGGTTTTCCCGGCAGAACGAGCAGGAGGCAGACCGCATCGGCCTTCTCAATCTCAATCAGGCTGGCTACGACCCTACGGCCATGCCTGACATGTTCGAGCGGCTCGCGCGGCTCAGCCGCTTTAGCCGCACGCCTCCCGAATTTCTGCTGACGCACCCGGTTAATCAGTCACGTATCGCTGACTCACGCAATCGCGCCGAGCAGCTTCCAGGTGAAGGGCGCCGCGACAGTGTCGAATATCAGATGATGCGCGCCCGCGTTCAACTGCACCACGAGCGAAATCCGGGCCTGGCAGTGCAGCGTTTCCGCACGCTACTGGATGAGCATGACGGCAACCACGCCGCCGCCCGGTACGGCCTGGTGCTGGCGCTGACCCGCAGCGGCCAGCATGCCGAAGCGGCTAAAGCGCTTGAGCCGCTGTTTGCCGACTATGCCGATAACGTCGCGGTCAATCTGGCCGCCATCGAGCTGGATACCAACCGCAATCAGCCCGAACAGGCCATGCAACGAGTGGATCGGATGTTGCAGCTCAACCCCGGCAACTATCCCCTGCTGGAAGCCAGAGCCGACCTGCTGCTACGCGCGCAACGCTATCAGGACGCAGAGCGGGCCATCGACAGTCTCGCCAACCAGCGCAGTAACGATCCGGACATCTGGTATCTGGCTGCAGAAATCCGCGGGCTGGCCGGCAATATTCTTGGCGTGCACCTGGCCAGGGCAGAATACTTCATGCTCGCCGGCGACCTTGAGCAGGCCGGCGAGCAACTGACCCTTGCCTCGCGGCGGGCCGGTGATAATTACGTAATGACTGCGCGTATCGAAGCCCGTCAGAAGGATCTCGCTATTCAGCGAGAAATTCTGCAGAGCTTCTGATCAGGCATTGCCTTTAGTGGCCAGATTGGCCTGGCGGGTGAAGTTCAGCATGCGCTCAAGCGGCTGAACCGCGCGAGGAATCAACTCGGCGGCCACATGGACCTCATTGCTGCCCTGTTGCAGGCTCTGCAACAAGCCTGGCAGCGTATTCATCGCCATCCACGGACAATTGGCGCAGCTTCGGCACGTAGCCCCGTTACCCGCCGTAGGCGCTTCGATCAATTGTCTGTCGGGCGCGCCCTGCTGCATCTTGTAGAAAATGCCGCGATCGGTCGCCACGATAAAGGTCTTGTTGGGTAGCGTCTGTGTGGCCTTGATCAGTTGGCTGGTAGAGCCCACCACATCAGCCAGTTCCACGACCGACATGGGCGACTCTGGATGCACCAGAATTGCCGCATCCGGATAAACCGCCTTCAGATCCAGCAGCGCCTTGGCCTTGAACTCCTCATGCACGATGCAGGAGCCTTCCCACAGCAGCATATCAGCGCCGGTTTCACGCTGAATGTAGTTGCCCAGATGCTGATCAGGCGCCCAGAGAATCTTCTCGCCCTTGTCCATCAGGTGCTCAACAATCTGCAACGCACAGCTGGAGGTCACGACCCAATCCGCACGCGCCTTGACCGCCGCCGACGTATTGGCATAGACCACCACAGTGCGATCAGGGTGCTGATCACAGAACGCAGAAAACTCATCAATCGGACAGCCGATATCCAGCGAACAGGTAGCGTCCAGCGTCGGCATCAGTACGCGCTTCTCAGGGCTGAGAATCTTTGCTGTTTCACCCATGAAGCGCACACCGGCCACCACCAGAGTCGAGGCCTCATGGTCGCGACCAAAGCGCGCCATTTCCAACGAATCGGAGACACATCCGCCGGTCTCCTCAGCCAGCGCCTGAAGCAGCGGGTCGGTGTAGTAATGCGCGACCAGCACTGCGTTCTGGGCCTTTAGCTCAGCGGCGATGCGCCTCTTGTAATCGGCCTGCTCAGCTTCCTTCAGTGGGGCAACCTGCTTGGCTGCCAGGTGCGCCTGTACCAACAGCCGCTCGGGAATCTGTGACATGAGTTGATCCTATACTGAATGCATTGCGTTTATCTTATCACGCCACCCGCCTCTGAAACTTGAACTTAACGGCTGCCAGACCAGTCGAGAAGTACAACCCCTATAGCAACCAGAGGACGCTAGCATGCTCACCCACTTACCCGCTTTAATCACCTCCCCGGCTGACGCCTGGGAGCGTATCCGTCAGGATGCCGACAAACACCCCTGGGGCTTCATGCCGCTCATGCTGCTGGGCACCCTGATTCCGGCCGCAGCCTCTTACATAGGTGCTACCCATGTCGGCTGGCAGTTTTACGGCAATGATGAAGTACAGTTTCTGCGCCCCGCCAGCGGACTGCTTCTGGCCGTCATGTGCTACCTGGGCTTTATTTCCGCGCTGATCATCATGAGCCTGATGACACGCTGGGTCTTGTACCGCACGCCCCAACGGCCGAGCATCCCGACCAGCCTCACCTTTGTAACAGTGACCGCACTGCCGATGATGCTGGCAGGCGTGATCGCGCTACTGCCTTACCGGCCGGTACTGCTGATCGGTGGCGGTTTGGCGGCGGGACTGTCTTGCATATTGCTGTTCTTTGGCCTGCCTAGCTATATGCGTATGCCGCGCAATGATCACACACGCTTCTATGCAGCCTGCATTGTGGGTACTGGATTGTTAACACTGGCAGTGGTGGGATTCATATTTCTGGAAATGTGGTGGCAGCCGCTGGACGGGGGCTTGTACGAAAACGTAGCTGATCCAGAATAAAGCGAGAAGGAAAAAACGGTAAGGCAGGATATTTTGTATCAAGCATACTCCCGGATACAGGCATGGCGCCTGTATCCGGGAAGCTTCACTCAGCTCTTGGCACGCTCGGAATCACGCAGCGCCTTGACCTGATCATGGTTACGCAATACGCCCTGGTATTGACGCTCTACCACAGCACGAATATCGGCTGGCAGCGTTTTCTCAAGAGCCTCTTTGTAGCTCTTCTTGGCAACGTCTTCGCCGCGCTCACATTCGTTCAGTACAGCTTCGTCGCTCTTGCCAGTGATCACTGACTTGAGGTCCACCCAGCGGCGGTGCATGTCGCCAGCCAGGCTGGTGCTGTTTTCCGGGTCACCACCAAGCTGGAATACGATAGCCTGCAGTTCGCTGGCTGCTTTACCGCACTCTACGGCACGATCGGAAAACAGCGCTTTCAGATCGGGGCGTTTTACGTCTTCAGCACACACCTTGAAACCGGCTTCGCCGTCTTTGCTGGTTTCGATCAGGTCGTTGAGAATCTCGATTACGTCTTTGGTATCAGTAGTCATAATGTGCATCCTTCTCTGCGCGTACAGGAAAACAATAACGGCACGTTTTGCTGTACATCTGAGTATGAAATTGGCTGCCTGTGGTATGCAGCTTATTCAGGCTTGATCGCCTTCAAGGGATGTGACTCGCGGCGCACCTAGGGGTTCAACCTTTTTACCGAAGGCCGAGGATAAGTGCGCAAAGTAGATACGGGGCAAGAAGAGATACTGCGGAGGGAAAAAATGGTGGGTCGTGTAGGATTCGAACCTACGACCAATTGGTTAAAAGCCAACTGCTCTACCAACTGAGCTAACGACCCGGGAACGCGCGCTATAGTACTGATTTATCAGATAAACTCAAGAATAATTTAGTCTTTGCATGCATTTTCAGGCAGCACCCGTGCCGGCTGATAAGGGGTTGGATCGCCCAGGCCCGCTGCGGCAAAGCCAGCCGCACGCAGCCTGCAGCTATCGCAAAGACCACAAGCCCTGCCCATGTTATCCGCCTGATAGCAGGAGACAGTCAGACTGTAGTCCACTCCCAGACGTGTCCCTTCTGTGACTATCTCGCCCTTGGTCATCGCCTGTAAAGGCGCCAGAATGCGAAATCCTTCACCCTCCACCCCTGCCTTCGTGGCCAGGTTAGCCACACGCTCAAAAGCCTCGATAAACGCCGGCCGACAATCGGGGTAACCGGAATAATCCACCGCGTTCACGCCAATGAAAATATCCCGCACTTCCAATACCTCCGCCCAGCCGAGCGCCAGGGCCAGAAACACCGTGTTGCGCGCTGGCACATAGGTAACAGGTATGCCCTCCTGCGCCGTTTCAGGCACCGCCAGCGTGGCATCAGTCAGGGCAGAGCCGCCCATACCGTCCAGGTCCAGGCCGATCACCTTGTGCTCCACTACCCCTGAGGCATCTGCAAGCCGCTTGGCGGCCTCCAGCTCTACACGGTGGCGCTGGCCATAATCAAAGCTCAGCGTATAACACTGGTAGCCTTGAGCCTGAGCCATCGCCAATACCGTGGCTGAGTCCAACCCGCCCGAGAGCAAGACTACGGCTTTGTTTTTCTCTGTATTCGTCATCTCAGTGCCCCGGTTCGTCGTTCCACAGGTATTTGTGTAGCTGCATCTGGAAGCGCACTGGCAAATTGTCTGCAACGATCCACTCGGCAAGCTGCCGGGGCGCAAGCTCGGTATGGCTCGGGGAAAACAACACCTCGCCTACCCGCTCGGCCAGCGCATACTCATCCAACTTGAAACGTGACCACTCATAGTCCTCGCGACTGCAGATCACGAACTTGACCTGATCATGCCGCCCCAATACCGCAAGGTTAGCGTAACGATTGCGCGACACTTCCAGGGAGCCAGGGGTTTTCAAATCGACTACACGGCTGACGCGCGCATCCACCTGAGCCACATCCAGCGCGCCACTGGTTTCAAGGGAGACCTCGTAGCCCGCGTCACACAACTGCTGCAGCAACATCAGAGCGTTCGGCTGGGCTAGCGGCTCACCGCCAGTCACGCATACATAGCGCGGCTTGTAGCTGGCTACCTGCAGCAATATCTGCTCGATACTCATCTGCTCTCCGCCGCTGAATGCGTATGCGGTATCACAGTATTGGCACCTCAGTGGGCAGCCGGTCAGGCGAACAAAAACGCTGGGCAAACCGAGACTACGGCTCTCGCCTTGAATGGAATAGAAAATCTCCGTGATACGGAGTGATGCTGAATCAGTAGACATATGATTTCCCGGGCTGAACTGCGAGACAGGCAGGGGCCCCAAATAGCCATCAATCACCCATGAACGGAAGACAGGCTTCGGCTTGGGCAAAAAGGCAGTGTGGTTTGAACGCGCGTAGTGTAACGGAAAGGACTGCTCAATGCAGGTACCTGGGCGCGCCGAGGCACCCAGGGGTATTAAAGTTATTCAATAGGGACTACAGAGAACTCTGGAGCTTAACTCTGGGCGTCGAGATCACGACGGGCCAGCTGTGCGGCCGAAGAGTTGGGATGCTTGGACAACACCTCGCGATACAATGTAGCGGCTTTATCCTGATTGCCCAGACGGCGCTCCACATCAGCCAGCTTGTAGAGCGCATCAGCTTCCTTGCGATGGCCAGGATACTGGCTGATCACAAGTGCGAAGGCGCGGCCAGCCGCTTCCAGGTCAGACTCGACCAGGTGGATCTCGCCCAACCAATACTGAGCGTTGCCCGCATACTCGCTGTTCGGGTAGCGGCGCACGAAGGCACTGAAGGCCTGAATGGCTTTTTCAAAATCACGCGCCTTGACCAAGTCAAAGGCCGCGTCATACATTAATTTTTCACGCTCCGGATCTGGCTCGGCCGCAGTGGCTGATCCAGTTTGAGCGGACGGGGTATTCTGGCCACCCTGTGCGGATGCACCATTACTGCTTGGAATAGGGCCATCCAGCGGACCCTGTGCGTTAATCGGTGCTCCACCACCGCTGCCCGAAGACAGTCTGCGGTCAAGATCCTCATAACGATCCAACTGATCCTGCTCCATTTGCTTGAGCTTGTATTCCTGCTCTTCTACCAAGCCGCGCAACATGGATACTTCCTGCTGCAGCTGATACAGCTGCTGCATAAGCTGGCCTTCCATTGAAAGGCCAGCCTGGGCCTGTTGGGGCGCAGAGGACATCGACTGATTGTTACGGGCACCGCCCGAACCACCGTCGATAACGGGTACCTGTGCTACTGCCGCAAACGGCAATAACAGACAGGCGGCTGTAAATCCTCTGAACCCTTTCATAAGACCTCTTACTTACGCAGTTCTACACGACGGTTCTGTGACCAAGCTTCTTCGCTTGAACCAGTAGCAGCCGCTTTTTCTTCGCCATAGGAGACCAGCTCCAGCTGACCGGCAGAAACGCCTTGCAGAACCAGGTAACGCTGAACGGCAGCAGCACGACGCTCGCCCAGAGCCATGTTGTACTCACGGGTGCCGCGCTCGTCAGTGTGGCCTTCCAGCACTACACGGTTGCCAGCAGCTTTCAGGTCCTTGGCGTGAACGTCAAGGGCGCGCATAGCTTCAGGCTTCAGGTCAGCGCTATCGAACTCGAAGTAGAAAGTGGTGATAGCACGCAGGGCAGCTTCTTCGCTGCTCATGCCGTTATCGCTTGAAGAGGAAGGGCTGGTGTAACCGGCGTTCGGATCAACCGCGCCAGTACCAGCGGTATCGCCGCCCTTGGAGGAACAACCAACGATCACGCCGAAAGCCACAACCAGTGCCGCAAACTTGCCAATTTTAGATACTTGCATCATAGAACTCCTGGAAAACCCCATATGGTTTAGTGTTGTTACACCCTTATGGCAGGTATGGGGACCATGATGGTACGCGCAGGTCAGTGAATTGAGTCGGAATCTCCGACCTAGCACGACCATTGGTAGATACCAGCATGAGAACGCCCCGTCCCTGTTGACGGGTTGCATAAATTAACATAGTACCGTTAGGTGCGACAGTAGGAGACTCATCTAACGATGTCTGTGTTAAAACCCTCAGATTGCCGCGCTTGAGGTCCTGCGCAGCAATCTGAAAATTACGGTTGCCATCCTGGCGGTGGACCATGACCATGGTGCTGCCATCAGCCGATAGTTTTGCATTGGCATTATAGTTGCCGACGAAGGTCAGCCGCTCGGTATTTCCCGAGTTTATATTCTGTTTGTAGATCTGCGGGCGACCGCCACGATCGGACGTGAACGCAATCGTGCTGTTATCCATCCAGGTTGGCTCAGTGTCAATCGCGTGATGATTGGTCACCCTGCGCATCTGTTTGCTTGCCAACTCCATGACGTAAATCTCCGGGTTGCCGTCACGCGACAACACAAACGCCAGCCTCTGCCCATCGGGCGACCACGCAGGAGCGCCATTCAGGCCTTCGAAACTGGTAATACGCTCACGACGTCCGGTTTGCACGTAGTGTATATAAATTTCCGGACGACGCGACTCGAAAGAGACGTAAGCGATCCGCTGACCATCCGGCGCATAGGACGGAGTCAGAATCGGCTCGCGTGACTGCAGCAAGGTAACGGTACGTGCACCATCATAATCCGAGCGCTGCAGGGTGTAACGCGTATTGCCTTCGGAAAAGCGTTCCGCTGCCACATAGAGTAGCTTGGTATTGAAGGCACCGCGAATACCGGTGATCTCTTCGAAGATTTCATCACTCAGGTGATGCGCCATATCGCGCAACTGCGCCTGAGTACCGCTGACGGTCTTGGACATCAGCACTTCTTCTCGCACCACACTGTAAAGACTGTAGCGGATATCAAACCGGTCTGCGGACGGATCCTTGTTGACCTGGCCGGCTACCACATACTCGACGCCGAGCATGCGCCAGTCACGGGCGTATATCTCGCTTGGCTGAGTCGGATTGCTGAGCATGTTCGAGCGATCAAAGGGCGCGAACATGCCAGTGTTACGCAAATTGTTGGAGGTGATCTGCGCCAGATCCTCCGGCAGGGGTGAACCGCCCTGCCAACCGAAAGGAACGACCGCGATCGGTGTCGCCCTGTCGGTACCGCGAGTGATCTCGATTGCATCCTGTGCGAGCACGCTCTGAGCCATCAACAGCAAGGTAGCTGCTACCAGCCAATTCTTCATGACATTCATCAAAATGACAGATCCTCTGGTTTGAAACGCAACGTGCGCTTGCGATACATGCGATCAAAAGTCGCGGGGTTGTCACGTGACAGCTGCTGCATTTCCGGAATCCGGCCTACATTCCTGACCGCCTGGACAGCTGACTGGTCAAAGCCTGCATCACCACTGGAACGAGAAACTACCGCATCGGTAATTTGCCCGGTCGGCAACATGCTGATCACCACATCTACCACCATACCATTACGCGCCGTAGGCGGACGGCGCCATTGCTCACTCACATAGCGCCGTATCAGATCGTCAAAGCTGGCCGCCACTTCATCACCGACCTGGTCAGCCTGTGCCTGCTGATACTGCGTATCATCCGCCAGCAATTCAGCCAATGCTCTGGCCTTGGCCTCGTCAGCCTCACGTCGCTGCTGCGCTGCCTTGTCGGCGTCGGCTTTCTTGGCGGCATCCGCAGCGGCCTTTTTCTTGGCGTCATCGGCCGCCTGCTTCTTCGCTGCTTCTGCCGCAGCCTGTTTCTTCGCCGCTTCATCGGCGGCTTGCTTCTTGGCAGCATCGGCAGCGGCAGCCTTCTTGGCGGCCTCTTCAGCCGCCTGCTTCTTCGCCGCATCGGCCTTGCGGGCCTCTGCCGCAGCAGCAGCCTTGTCAGCCTCTGCTTTTTTCTGAGCGTCGGCTTGCTTCTGAGCGTCCGCCTGTTTCTGGGCATCTGCCTGCTTCTGCTGTTGTTCCTTGGCAGCCGCAGCGGCCGCAGCCGCTTCAGCAGCCCTTTCCTCCCGTGCCTGGGCAGCCTGTTCTTCCTGCTTTTGCTGCTCCTGCTTCAATTCTTCCGCTTCGTGTTGCGGTGCCGCCGTCTTGGCCGCTTCACCAGCGATGCGCTGATCAGTCTGCGTCGTCGCCGGACTCTTGGAGTTCAACTGAACCAGTGTCGCCTGCACTATCGGCTTGGCCGGCTCGAATTCCGGCGCGCTGGTAAAGGAGACGAACAGCATCATGGCCACGCCAAGATGCACGGCCAAGGCCTTGAGTACTGGCGCGCCATAACCCGCTGGTGCGGCCTGCGGCTGATCTTCGCGAGTATTCACGGCGCCTCGGTAATCAGTCCGACGTTAGGAACACCGGCCTGCTGCAGGGTAGCCATGGCCGTCACTACCAGTCCGTAATTAGCCCGCTGATCACCGCGTATGTACACAACAGTGTCAGGGCGTGCGCTGATTATTTTGGACACACCATCAGACATTTGTTCCAGACTGATCGCACTATCGGTCTGATTTTCGGTATCAACGGTCTCGCCAAGGTTCCAGTAGTAAGTGCCATCAGCCAGCACAGACAGCGTCAAGACCTGCTGATTGGTGTCTGAGGGCAATACATCGCTGGATACCTGAGGCAAATCAACGTTGACGCCCTGATTCAACATGGGCGCGGTCACCATAAAGATAACCAGCAGCACGAGCATCACGTCGATATAGGGCACGACGTTCATCTCTGCGACTGGCTTGCGTTTCTGCCGTCTACCCTGATGCGACTGCATGTAAACTCCCGATTATTCGTCGTTACTGGCGTGAACGCGGCGGTGCAGAATGCTCGAGAACTCATCAGCGAAGGTGTAGTACCGGCTGATCAACATCTCGGAGCGGGCAGAAAAACGGTTGTAGGCAATAACCGCCGGAATCGCAGCAAACAGGCCAATAGCCGTGGCAATCAAGGCCTCGGCAATACCCGGCGCCACAGTCGCCAGGGTCGCTTGCTGGGCACTGGCCAGGCCACGGAACGAGTTCATGATGCCCCATACAGTACCGAACAGGCCGATATAGGGGCTGGTCGAACCGACGGTAGCAAGGAACGGCAGGTGCAACTCCAGACGCTCTTCTTCCTTGGAGATAGCCACGCGCATGGAGCGCTGCACGGCGTCCATCACCGCATCCGGATCGACGCCCGGCTGTTGCCGCATGCGGGAAAATTCCTTGAAGCCCGCACGAAAAATCTGCTCCAGACCCGAGTTGGTATCCGGGCTACCGGTCACCTGCCGATAGAGCTTGGACAGGTCAATGCCTGACCAGAAGCGATCCTCGAAATCGTCCAGCGCGGATTTTGCCGAGCGCAGAAAACTGCTGCGCTGGAAAATCATCACCCAGGACACGACCGATGCAAGCACCAGGGTCAGCATCACCAGTTGGACCAGCACACTGGCGGTGGAAATCAGGTGCCACATGGACATTTGATCAGCTTGCACGCGTTGCATCTCCTTGATCGATCAGACTACCAACTGCTTGAGCAGCCCTGAATGCGTCACTCAGGCCTGCAGGAATAACTCTGGGTTTGTAGCGGTCAGCACTGACACAGGCCACCAGCACTTCACCCTCACACAACAACATCCCATCAGCGCGTTTGACCTGCTGCCGAAAGCGGATACTTGCGCGCTTGAGTTCCAAGACATCAACACTGATAACAAGTTCATCATCCAGACGCGCTGGAGCGTGATAACGAGCCGCTACCGAATGCACTACAAAGATGATGTTTTCGCCCTGCAAGGCACTTTGGTCAAACCCCAGGGAACGGACCAATTCGGTTCGCGCACGCTCCATGAACTTGAGGTAATTGACGTAATAGACGATGCCACCGGCATCGGTATCTTCAAAATAGACACGGGCTCTCAGCGCGAACGGCGACCCTGAATTGTCAGCGCGCATAATGTAGAGCCAACGGTAACCTTTGCATAGTGCTTCCCCGCTAAAAATCGTAAATATTTTTATTCGTTCAGGCCGCCGCCGTCCAGAAACAGATCCCCCACCGGCTGGGTCATACGCGCAGGCAGATTCAGGCCGAAATGCTGGTAGGCATGCCGAGTCAGCATACGGCCACGGGGCGTGCGGGTAATGAAGCCCTGCTGTATCAGATAAGGCTCCAGCACATCTTCAATGGTATGCCGCTCTTCGCTGATGGCCGCCGCCAAGCTATCGATACCCACAGGGCCGCCGTCGAACTTGTCGATCATAGCCAGCAGCAGGCGACGGTCCATGTGATCAAAGCCCTTCTCATCGATATCCAGCAGATTCAAGGCCTGATCGGCCACCTCACGGGTAATGCTGCCGCTGCTGCGCACTTCGGCAAAATCCCGTACCCGGCGCAGCAACCGGTTGGCGATACGCGGCGTGCCGCGCGAACGACGCGCCACTTCCAGCGCGCCTTCGGGTGCCAGATCCAGACCAAGGATCCCAGCCGAGCGCCGTACGATCGTTGCCAGGTCATCAACCCCGTAAAACTCCAGCCGCTGCACAATGCCGAAGCGGTCACGCAGTGGGTTGGTCAACATGCCCGCGCGCGTCGTGGCGCCCACCAGCGTAAACGGCGGTAGATCCAGTTTGATCGAGCGTGCCGCCGGCCCCTCGCCAATCATGATATCCAGCTGATAGTCTTCCATCGCCGGATACAGAATTTCCTCAACCACCGGGGATAAACGGTGTATCTCGTCAACAAAGAGCACATCACCGGCTTCCAGGTTGGTCAGCATCGCGGCCAGGTCCCCTGCCCGTTCGAGCACAGGGCCGGAGGTACTCTTGATCTTGACGCCCATTTCCTGGGCAATGATATTGGCCAGCGTGGTCTTGCCCAAACCCGGGGGGCCAAAGATCAACACGTGATCCAGCGCCTCGCCGCGGCCCTTAGCGGCCTTGATAAACAGTTCCATCTGCTCGCGCACGGTCGGCTGGCCAATATAATCAGCCAGGCGGTAGGGGCGGATGGCCCTGTCTATCACTTCTTCCTGCTGTCGCGGGCTCGCGGCAATCAGGCGATCTTCTTCCAGCATGGCTTACCTGTGCGTTTTGATTCTGCTTAACCGATGCCCTTGAGGGCGCGACGTATCAACTCTTCACTGCTTAAACCATCTTCTTCGACTGACGCAATGGCGCGGCTGGCTTCCTGCGGCTTGTAGCCCAGCGAAATCAGCGCACTGACCGCATCTGCGCTATGCGATGCAGACATAGGCGGTGCGCTACCCGAAGCCAGCGGCTTGAACGAACCTGGCAGCGTCTCCCAGGCCTTGAACCGGTCACGCAGCTCGATCAGCAAGCGCTCGGCAGTCTTCTTGCCTACGCCCGGCACTCGCACCAGCGCGCTGGTGTCCTGCGCCTGGACAGCGCGAATCAGTTCATCAACATCGAGCCCGGACATCAACGCCAGAGCCAGCTTTGGCCCTACGCCATTGAGCCGGATCAGTTCGCGAAACAATTCCCGCTCGCGCTTCTCGGCAAAAGCATAAAGCAACTGGGCATCCTCACGCACCACCATATGCGTATGCAGCGTGACCGTCTCGCCGAGCGTTGGTAGCTTGTAAAAGGTACTCATCGGCGCGTCCAGCTCGTAACCCACGCCTTGCACATCCAGCAGGATATGCGGTGGTTGTTTTTCCAGCAAAATGCCTTTCAAGCGTCCAATCACGTAACTGTTCCTCTTCTAAAACCATCACGCCTCATCGCCTGCGCACCCGGCCATTACGCAATCCGAGCAAACCGCCACCCAGCTGCAGATTCAACGCTGCAGAATGGGCGTGGCAAAGCGCTGCAGCCAGCGCATCGGCGGCATCTGCCTGAGGCGTACCGGAAAGCCCGAGCAACTGGGTAACCATGTGCTGCACCTGGGATTTATCCGCCGCGCCAGTGCCGACAACAGATTGCTTGATTTGCCGGGCAGTATATTCATGTACCGTCATATCAGCGTGCACGGCAGCCACTATGGCGGCGCCACGGGCCTGGCCCAACTTGAGCGCAGAATCCGGGTTACGCGCCAAAAATACCTGCTCGATACTGAGTATCTCCGGCTTGTATTGGCCAATCAGCTCGGTCAAGCCTTCAAAGATCAGCTTCAGGCGCTCTGGAAAGGGCCCACCGCCCAGCCGAATACAGCCGGAAGTCACATACTCACACTTGCCCGCGCGCTCACTGACGATACCGTAGCCGGTGGTTCGCGAGCCGGGATCTATGCCCAGAATCAATGCCATACGCTGTTGCCACTCTCATTTTACCTGCAGCACAGTGTGCCACACTGGTCTGGCTCAGATTCAAAACTTCAACTTTCAGGGCAATAAAAAAGGGAGGCATTCGCCTCCCTCCGAGATTCGCATCACTCTCTAGCTCATCTGCTCCAGAACCGCATCGGGAATATCCGCATTACTGTAGACGTTCTGTACATCGTCCAGGTCTTCCAGCATGTCGACCAGGCGGATGACGTTCTCGGCGGTATCCAGGTCCAGTTCGGTCGTGGTTGCCGGGATCATGCTGACGTCAGCGGCTTCAGACGCAAAGCCGGCGGCTTCCAGTTGATCCTTGACCGCGCCGAAGTCCTCGAACGCGGTAAACACTTCTACTGAGCCGTCGTCGCTGGTCAACACATCGTCGGCACCCGCTTCCAGGGCAGCCTCCATCAGTGCATCTTCATCTACGCCGGCGGCATAGCTGATCTGCCCGCGACGGGTAAACAGGTAGGCAACCGATCCATCAGTGCCCAGATTGCCGCCGCATTTATTGAACGCGTGGCGCACTTCGCTGACCGTGCGGTTGCGATTATCGGTCATGACCTCAACCAGAATCGCCACACCGCCCGCGCCGTAACCCTCATACGTCAGCTCTTCCATGTTGTCGGCATCGTTGCTGCCAACCCCGCGCGCGATGGCGCGGTCAATGGTATCGCGGGTCATATTGGCGGTCAGCGACTTGTCCACTGCCGAGCGCAAACGGGGATTATCCGCCGGTTCAGGGCCACCCAACCGGGCAGCCACTGTCAGCTCGCGGATCAGCTTGTTGAACACCTTGCCACGCTTGGCGTCCTGGGCTGCCTTGCGGTGCTTGATATTGGCCCATTTGGAATGTCCGGCCATCATCGCCTCCGTATTGCTGGAACTGCCTTACTCGACCTTGGGTTGCTCGCGCAGACGAATATGCAATTCGCGCAGCGCCTTGGCATCGACCACACCCGGCGCCTGGGTCATGACACAGGCAGCGCTCTGGGTTTTCGGGAAGGCAATCACTTCACGAATTGACTGCGCACCGGTCACCAGCATCACCAGACGGTCCAGACCAAAGGCCAGACCACCGTGTGGCGGCGCGCCGTACTTCAGGGCGTCGAGCAGGAAGCCGAACTTCTCCTGCTGTTCTTCGGCGCTGATGCCGAGGATATTGAACACGGCCTGCTGCATGTCCTTGCGGTGGATACGGATAGAACCGCCACCCAGCTCAGTACCGTTCAGCACCATGTCATAGGCGCGGGACAAGGCCGTAGCCGGGTTGGCTGCCAATTCTTCCGGGCTGCACTTCGGCGCAGTGAAGGGGTGGTGCAACGCACTCAGACTACCGTCTTCACTTTCTTCAAACATCGGGAAGTCGACCACCCACATGGGTGCCCATTCGCGGGTCAGCAGGTCCAGATCATGGCCCAGCTTGATGCGCAGCGCGCCCAAGGCTTCGGAAACCACTTTGGCGCGGTCGGCGCCGAAGAACACCAGATCGCCATCGACGGCACCCACCCGGTCCAGAATCACGTCCAGGTTTGCCTCGGGGATGAACTTGACGATCGGCGACTGCAGACCTTCAACACCCTTGGCCCGCTCGTTGACCTTGATATAAGCCAGGCCCTTGGCGCCGTAGATGCCTACATATTTGGTGTAATCGTCGATCTGCTTACGCGGCATGCTCGCGCCACCGGGTACGCGCAGCGCAGCAACGCGGCCTTTCGGATCCTTGGCCGGGCCGCTGAAGACCTTGAAGTCGACTTCAGTCAGTTGATCGGCCACATCTACCAGCTCCAACGGGTTGCGCAGGTCCGGCTTGTCGGAGCCATAGCGGCGCATCGCCTCTTCAAAGGTCATGTGCGGGAACTCGCCCAGATCCACATCGAGCACTTCCTTGAACAGTTGCCGGATCATGCCCTCGGTCAGACCGATGATGTCCTTCTCGTCCATGAAGCTGGTTTCGATATCGATCTGAGTAAATTCGGGCTGGCGATCAGCGCGCAGGTCTTCATCACGGAAGCACTTGGCAATCTGGTAGTAACGATCAAAGCCGGAGACCATCAGCAACTGCTTGAACAGCTGCGGGGATTGCGGCAGCGCGAAGAAGGTGCCGGGATGGGTGCGGCTGGGCACCAGATAATCCCGCGCGCCCTCTGGCGTGGCACGGGTCAGGATGGGCGTTTCCACATCCAGAAAGCCATTTTCATCCAGGTAGCGGCGTACGCTGCTGGTAATGCGCGAGCGCAACTTCAGCTTGGCAGCCATTTCCGGGCGACGCAGATCAATAAAGCGGTAACGCAGACGGGTTTCTTCGCCCACATCGGAATACTCGTCCAGCGGAAACGGCGGCGTCTCGGCCTGATTCAGTACTTCCAGTTCGTAGCCCAGCACTTCAATAGCGCCCGAGGCCATGTTCGGGTTGACCGCACCGGCCGGCCGCGCACGCACCTTGCCGGTTACCTTGACCACATACTCGCTGCGCACGCGGTCAGCCAGGGCAAAGGTTTCTTCGCGATCCGGATCGAAAACCACCTGTGCCAGGCCCTCACGGTCACGGATATCCAGAAAGATCACTCCGCCATGGTCACGGCGACGGTGAACCCAGCCGCAAAGAGTGATTTCCTGATCCGCCAGTGTTTCGTTCAACTGGCCGCAATAGTGGCTACGCATCATGGTGTGGTATTCCTGTATTGAAGTCGGGCCACTTGGCGGCGCGGGCAGTTTGCCTGCGGCAGAGGGCGCACGGATAAAAGCGCCATAATATACCCGAAAAATGCCCCACGCGGGGAGAAAAGGGGCTCGGCCTTTAGTGCAGAATACGCCTATTATTCAAACCCAGAAGGCGTATGCTGATTTCAATGAAACCCGCGCACACCATAGCGCCCTCTGAACAAAATCTGCGGCGCTGCTGTCCATAAGACGGTAGAGCCATTTCAAATCGACCATAACTCAACCGGAGTAATGATGAAAATTGACATAGGCATTAAAGAAAAGGACCGGGAAAAGATCGCTGAAGGCCTTTCACATTTACTGGCTGACACCTATACCCTTTACCTCAAGACCCACAATTTTCATTGGAACGTCAAAGGACCGATGTTCCAGACGCTGCATTTGATGTTCGAGACCCAGTACAACGAGCTGGCGCTGGCAGTGGACGACATAGCCGAGCGAATCCGCACCCTGGGCTTCCCTGCGCCCGGCACTTACAAGCAGTTTGTGAAATTGAGCAGTATCAAGGAAGAGGAAGGCGTTCCGGAAGCCAAGGAAATGATTCGCCTGCTGGTCGAGGGTCAGGAAGCCTGTGTGCGCACTGCGCGCAGCGTGTTTCCGATCTGCGATGAAACCCATGACGAACCCACCGCCGACCTGCTGACCCAGCGTATGCAGGTGCATGAAAAAACCGCCTGGATGCTGCGCAGCTTACTCGAAAGCTGAGAGCAGGCCCACGCCAGAATACCCGGCGTAGCGTTGAAGTGGAGCGGCCACCCCGCTCCACTCCCTCCAAAGATCCATTTCCCCGCCCCTTGCGTTCCACACTTTGAGACATTAGTGCATTCAGGTTACAGTGCGCGCCCCGACCATGACCCTTACAGTCGGATAGCCACTTTCCTTATTGTTAATGTATCCAAGGTGAACCATTTGAAACTCTTTCATTATCTGCATTTTATTGTCGGCCTGGCGGCCCTGATCATCGGACTAGCCAATTCTCTGCCTTTCTTCAGCCAACAGGGCCCGATCGATCTGATGGGCATATTGCTGCTATTGACCGGTCTGCTGAATCTTCAACTGTTCAACAGCACTACTGACACACACACCAATGCCAAGCGCGCCATTGCGATCTGCGCGTCGGTTCTGATCCTGGCTTCAGCGCTTATTCCGCTGGTTGCCGTGCTGATCAGCCCGATCCTGGCCGGCTTCGGCATTCACGCCATCGCGCTGGCGATCGCTGGGGTCTGCCTGCTGACGCTGGTCAAACTTACTAACAGCCTGTCGAGCATGTCATTCAAGATGCCTGGCACTACATCGGATCGCGAAGCAGGCACGGTGAAGTGGTTCAACACCAATAAAGGCTTCGGCTTTATTTCACGCGATCAGGGTGATGACGTGTTCGTCCACTTCCGTGCGATACGCGGAGAAGGCCACCGCGCACTCGCCGAAGGTCAGCGAGTGGAGTTTGTCGTGGCGAACCGGGATAAAGGCCTGCAGGCCGAAGACGTCGTTATTCTTTAGCAATCAGTAATGGGGGGGCGGCGCTTCATCGGCGTCGTCACCGGGCATGGAGGCAGCCAGATCAGCCTGCCTCCGCGCCAACACTTCCAGCGCCCGCCGGAGCTTTTCAAGCTCCATCTGTTGTGCAGTGACAACATCGTTCAAGGCCTGGATGGTATCGTCCTGAAACACCAGCCGCACCTCCAGGTCTGCCACTCTGCTTTCCAGTTCTGTATCGTGCATATCACTCATGGACAAGACTCCGCGAAAGTAAATCCGTTCGTCAATACCGCGCGCAACCGCCCTACTCGCTCCTTGACCAACTCTGGCGTACAGCTCACTGCCGGCAACTTGCCCCAAACCGGTGCCGGCCAGGCCACATCCTTGCGGTACCTGACCACATGATGCACATGCAGTTGGCTGACAACATTGCCCAGGGCAGCAATATTCATCTTGTCTGCGGCGAAAGCATCCTTGAGCTTTTCCGCTAATAGGCATGACTCCTCAAGAAGCTGCGCTCGATCTATGGCTGACAACTGAAAGATCTCGGTAGTGTCCTCACGCCGAGGCACGAGAATGAACCAGGGGTACTGCGCGTCATTCATTAATAGAAGCGTGCACAGCTTGAAGTCACCCAGCACAATGCAGTCAGAAGCCAATTGCCCATCCAGGTTGAACATGTCAGAATTCCCGAATTGAAAGTTACACTATAGCCATTTTGTGAACTGCGTCTCATTAAGAGACGATTTTGGCCGTGAAAATGCCTATTTTTGGCGTTTTGGTTTAAATATGCTCAAGTTTTTTAATAAAAAGGCTAGGCTTGATGCGACAGATTATAGAAAAATAGCGACAAGGTGCTGTTTTTCAAGCGATTGGCTTAACAGGATTGCTTTCGCAAACACGGTTTTGATGCTTTAATCTACCACGACAATAAAAACGATACCTGGTTCCACACCTGAACCGCGAAGTTTCTAAGAAATTTAATATGAAGGAGCAAAGAATGAAAAACGCTATTAAATGGAGTTCCATCGCGCTGGCCGTGGCTGTAGGCAATGGCCTGCTGGTATCCAACGTATCCGCTCAGCAAGCCGAAGGCTTCATCGAAGGTTCTTCCGCTACCCTCAGCAACCGTACCATGAACTTCAACCGCGATTTCCGCAGCAGCGGCGGCAACACTGCAGGTCAAAGCAAGCGTGATGAAACTGCTACTGGTTTCGTATTGAACTTTGAATCTGGCTATTCCCGCGGCCCGATCGGTCTTGGTTTTGACACCATTTCCATGCTTGGCATTAAGCTGGACAGCACTAATGATCATGCTGAAACCGGCTTGCTTCCGAATGAGTTCGGTAATTCCGGCCCAAGCAACTATTCCGAAATCCGTGGCGCTGTAAAAGCCAACATCCTGGGCGACACCGTCCTGCGTTACGGCGTGCACCTGCCAGAAAACCCCGTCATCGCTTATGACGACGCTCGCCGCCTGCTGCCGAACCACTACTCTGGCTACAGCGTAACCAACAACTCTATCGACGGCTTGTTCGTTGAAGCTGGTCGCATGGACGACCGTGGCGAAATGGCCTTCTCCTCTGAAAACGACGGCGCTTTCGACGTTGAAGACGAGAAAGTTGTTTACCTGGGCGGTACTTACACATTCAGCGATGCCCTGAGCACCTCTCTGTACACTTCCAAGGCCGATGAGCTGTGGAAGCGTCACTTCGCTGGCCTGACTTACACCTTCGATCTGGCTGAAGGTCTGTCCCTGACGACCGATCTGGCTCACTACCAGACGTCTAACGAAAGCCCAACCGACGAGTACGACAACAAGGCTACTTCTATCGGCGCAACTCTGGGTGCAGGCAACCACGGCTTCACGCTGGCAGCTCAGCGCATGGGCGGCGATGCCGGCTTCGCTTACCTGGACGGCGGGATCTTCCTGGCCAACTCGGTTCAGTATCTGGATTTCAACGCCAAGGATGAAAAATCCTACCAGGCTCGTTACGACTATGACTTTGAAGGCCTTGGCATTCCCGGTCTGACGTTCATGACTCGTTATATCCGCGGTAGCGACATTGACACCAACTCGGTAGCTAACGTATCTCGTGACACCCGTTGGGAGCGTGACACCAACATCAGCTACACCATGCAAACTGGTATGCTGGAAGGCGTTAACGTTCTGTGGCGCAACGCTACCATTCGTCAGGACGCAGCTCTTGACGGTGGTGATGTTGACGAGAACCGCCTGATCGTTTCCTACACCTGGGACCTGCTCTAAGCAGACCTGAGGTAAGAAACAGAAAACCCGGCTAACGCCGGGTTTTTTTATGCCCCAATTCCGCCTATCCACCCCACCAGACGGCTATACGATAGTAAACGACAGCCGTACAATACGCCGATTACATGCCTTAGCCCCAGGATTACCAAGCCCGATGCGTACCAGCCAATATCTGATCTCGACCCTGAAGGAAACGCCTGCCGACGCCACCGTCGTCAGCCATCAGCTAATGCTGCGCGCCGGCATGATCCGCAAGATTGCCTCGGGCCTGTATACCTGGCTGCCTATGGGGCTGCGCGTGCTGCGCAAGGTTGAGGCGGTAGTTCGCGAGGAGATGAATAACGCCGGTGCACTGGAAGTATTGATGCCCGCCATTCAGCCCGCAGAACTGTGGCAGGAGTCCGGCCGCTGGGAACAGTACGGCCCTGAATTGTTGCGCCTGAAGGACCGCCATGACCGCGAGTTCTGTGTCGGCCCCACCCATGAAGAAGTGATTACCGATCTGGCCCGCACCGAGATCACCAGCTATAAACAGCTACCGTTGAATCTATACCAGATTCAGAACAAGTTCCGCGACGAGATTCGTCCGCGCTTCGGTCTGATGCGCGCCCGCGAGTTTGTCATGAAGGATGCCTACTCCTTCCACCTGGACCAGGCCTGCATGCAGCAAACCTACGATGGCATGTACCAGGCTTACTGCAACGTGTTCAGCCGTCTGGGCCTGAATTACCGCCCGGTGGTGGCCGATAACGGCTCGATCGGCGGTGAAGGCTCGCATGAATTCCATGTATTGGCTGACTCGGGTGAAGACGCTATCGTGTTTTCCGATACCGGCACCTACGCCGCCAACATGGAAAAGGCCACCGCGCAACTGCCCCAAGGGGATCGTCCTGCCGCTTCGCAGACCAAGACACTGGTAGACACACCTGATCAATTTACTATTGAAGCGGTCAGCGCCTTCCTGCAAGTACCCGCTGAACAGTCAGTCAAGACAATGATCGTGCTGGGCCAGAGCCAAGACGGCAAGCACCACCCGCTGGTGGCATTGATACTGCGCGGCGACCATGAAATAAACGCGATCAAGGCGGAAAATCATCCGACTGTGCACGCCCCGCTGACCTTCGCCACAGAGCAGCAGATCCAGCAGGCGATCGGCTGCAAGCCCGGCTCGATTGGCCCCGTCGGGCTGGATATCACCGTGATTGCCGACCATGCCGCTGCGCATCTGGCTGACTTTGTCTGCGGCGCCAACCAGGATGGCCGCCACTTCACAGGCGTCAACTGGGAGCGCGATGCCAACTACAACGAGGTGGCCGATCTGCGTGACGTGGTCGAAGGCGATATCAGCCCGGATGGCGAAGGCACCCTGGTCATCCGCCGCGGCATTGAGGTCGGGCATATATTCCAGTTAGGCCGTAAATACAGCGAAGCCATGAACTGCAACGTGTTGAATGAGCAAGGCAAGGCCAGCACGCTGATTATGGGATGCTACGGCATCGGTGTGTCCCGCGTGGTGGCGGCTGCTATCGAGCAGAATTATGACCAGCGCGGCATCATCTGGCCGGACGCTCTGGCACCCTTCCAGGTTGTGCTGGTACCCATGAAAATGGAAAGCTCTGACGCTGTACGGGAAGCGACCGAGCAGCTATATCATGCCCTGAAAAATGCCGGTATTGATGTGCTGTTGGATGACCGTGACAAAAAGGTCAGTCCCGGCGTCAAATTTGCCGACATGGACCTGATCGGCATTCCCCATCGTGTTGTTATTGGCGACCGGGGGCTGGCTGACGGCCAACTGGAATACAAATACCGGCGCGACAGCGAAGCACGCAATATCCCCAGCGCGGATATGCTCGGCTTCCTGCTCGAGCAGATCGTCAAGAGCTGAGGTAGTAATCACGATGCAAGTGCACTCGCCCAACTGGTGGTTATGGATGCCCGCCAGCCTGATGTTAACGGCTTGCAGCATGATGCCGCCCGAGCAATCACCCGCTCGGGTGGAGCGCACGCTGCTCAACCACAGCATCCAGATCGATGCCGGTGAAGTGGCTGTGATGTCACTGCCACAGCGCACCCTGCGCGTGCAGCAGCAGATGCATTACGATGTTGTAGAGCTGGATGCACGTGGCGGCATCATCGATCGGCGCGAAGAACATCAAACGCTACCCTGGGCCAACAAGCCTATCGACATTATTGCCGGCAGCTTTCGTACCAGCCTGGATACCGATGTTGACGGATTACTGCGCCTCAATCTGCTGAACGATGGTTTTCTGAATCTTGATTATGACAACCTGCGCGTCATTCAACTGTCGGCCAGCGCGGGGCCAAAGGTACGCAGCGAGGTCAATTTGCTGATTGATCGCGAGCTGCGCAGCAAGCTGCATGAAGCCTTCGATCTGATTTACAGTAACCTGGAAGACGACGACGTTGATCAATGGGCCTATCGTGTTCGGCGGCTATCGGAGCTGGGGCTGGCTGAAGAGTCCAACCAGTTGGAAAACATGCTTATATTGCTGACCACCGGCGACCCCCAGCTGCAGGGCGAATTTGTGCAAGCTCTTGAAGTCAACCAGCGCCCCTGACATGCCCAGGCTCACAAGGATAGTGACCGCCCTGTTGCTGCTCTGCATGAGCATGCTGAGCGTCGCGCAGACGCTGACCGAAAACGAGGTCGACCCTCAGCTCAAAGCCCTGCTGATGCAGACCGTGTCACAGGCGGACAGCTTTCATGACCGCTTTGACGCGGAAGTCTGGCTGCTGGATATGTCTACGCGGCTGACGCGTTTCATACCCAACGAAAAACATCGGCTGGATTTTCTGCGGCTGGTTCATCGCGAGGCACGTATCGCAGGCCTGAAACCCGATCTGGTGATCGCGGTGATTCATTCGGAAAGCCTGTTTGACCGCTATGCGTTATCCAGCGTCGGTGCACAGGGGGTCATGCAGGTGATGCCGTTCTGGAAAGCCGAGCTGGGCCGGCCGGATGACAACCTTATCGATCTGGCAACCAACCTGCGTTACGGTTGCACCATCCTCAAGTACTACCTGGACAAGGAAAAGGGCAACCTACGCCGCGCGCTGGCCCGCTACAACGGCAGCCTTGGCAGCCAGAAATACCCTGATCGGGTGCTCGATTACTGGTATAGCTTCTGGTACGTCAACGAGTAACCGGTTAAAGCTGCACGAAGCCAGCAATTTCCTGCCACGCACAAGCCGTGAGCTCAACGGACTCGACCTCAGCCGCCACTGGCCCGGTCCGCAGCCAGGCCGCCATGGCTTCCAGCGCGGGCTCTTCACCGCAGAGCATCACCTCTACCGATCCGTCATCCAGATTGCGGACCCAACCATCAATACCCAATTTGTTCGCCTGCCTGACCGTTGCCTGACGGAAGCCGACTCCCTGCACCCGGCCTCGTACATAACCCTGAACACTCATGTCACTCATGAACTCTCCATCATGGCTTCTCAGTCGTACTTATCGAATCAGCGCCAGCAAACCGGCTTCATCCTGCGGACCCTGCAGCGTGTGCGCCAGTTCACCTGCCGGGTTAATGATATAAGTAGTAGGCAAAACCTGCGGCAGGGGCAGTTCGTAGGCCGCTGCAAAATCGTGGCCTAGCACCGGGAAGCGGATATCCATGCGCTCGCTCAGTTCCAGAAGTTCAGCCCCTTCATAAGCATCGAAGTGGATACCGACGACCTGAATATTATCCGCCACGTTGTCCAGGGCGTTCAGTTCCGGCAACTCTTCGCGGCAAGGCGCGCACCATTCCGCCCAGTAATTGACCACCAGCCAGCGCCCCTCCAGATCCTCTGCGGCATAGCTGTTGTTGTGCTGATCCTGCCATTGCGCCTCCGTCGGCTGATCTGCGCCACAGGCAACCAGGCTGAGTAACCCCAACACCAGCAACGGGCGGCGCCACGCTGGTGAATAATCTGATAGTGACATCATGCGTCCAATTTCTCCTCAGTCAATGGCGTAGCAACCGGCACACCGGCATCGGGCCCCAGCCAACTCTTGACACTGCCCTGCAGCACCCGCTTACGTTCCTCCTCGAGCCGCCCAAGGGCCTGCAGAAACGGCGGATACCAGGCGCCATCGCCCTCCACCCGATCAGGCAGCTTGTCGACCGCAGGCAGAGGTTCAGGCAGGCGCGACAACAGATCGGCCATATCCAGCTCATCCAGATCACGGGTCAGTACATAGCCGCCCTGCTGCGCTCGGGTAATGATCTGTTCATTTTCCAGGAATTCAGTCAGCTGTAGCCATAGCTCCTCATGCATCATCCAGCCGGCCGTATTGACTCGCCCCAGATCCACCAACTGGCCTTTCTGCTGGGCCTGCAGCAGCACGCGCAACAGCGCCATCAGAGAAACCAGCCGGGGCAATAGCGGGCGCTGCCAGGCTGAACTACTGTCCAGATTGGCCACCAGTTCAGCGCCAAAGAGAATGATCATCCAACTGATGTAAACCCAGATCAGAAACAGCGGGAAGGCGGCAAAGGCGCCGTAAATCAGCTGATAACCCGGAAAGAGCGCAACATAGAGTGCAAAGCTGGCCTTGGCACCCTCAAACAACAAGGCGACCAGAACCCCACCCGCCAACCCGTGGCGAAACGGCACACGCGTGTTCGGCACCGCAACGAATACCAGGGTAAAGGCGGCAATACTCAGCACCAGCGGCACCCAGCCCAGCAACCAGCGGTAGGCATCCCCTACTGCAGCATCACCGCTCAAAAAGTTGAGTGAGGCAAGGTAGGTGCTGACGACAAAGCCTGCACCCAGCAGCAGCGGCCCCAGGCTCAACACCGCCCAGTAAAGCAAAAAGCTGGAGATGCCCCGGCGCGGCTGGCGAATACGCCAGATGGCATTGAACGCCCGCTCTATGTTGACCAGCATCATGAACGCCGTGATGATCAAAAGGCCGATACCCACGCCGGTCAGTTGCCGTGCCTGGTTGGAAAAATCATGCAGGTATTCGCGCAAGGTATCGCCGGTGGCGGGCACAAAATTATTGAAGATGTAATCCTCAACCTGAATGCCCACTTCGCTGAAAGCCGGTATGGCGGCCAGCATCGCATAGGTCACGGTCATCACCGGCACCACCGCGAACAGCGTGGTGTAGGTCAATGCAGCGGCATTCTTGGCGCAGTTGTCTTCACCGAATCGTCTGAACAGATAACGGAAAAAATGCAGTAACAGGTTGAGTCGACGCGGCATCCAAGTTCCCTGACAGCCAGATGGATTAGGGCTTAGAATAAACCGCATATCCGGCATAAGCCACCCGCATCCTATTCTGCAACGGAGACTCTCATGTCCGCAGTGCGCATCTATCACAACCCACGCTGCTCCAAATCCCGCCAGGCACTGGCCCTGTTGGAAGAGCGCGGCGAAGAACTTGACGTGATCAACTACATCGCCGATCCACTGGACAACGCCACCATCAGCGATCTGCTGGTGATGCTGGGCATCAGCGCACGCGAATTGATGCGCAAGGGTGAAGATACCTACAAGGAATTGAAGCTGGATAATCCCGAGCTCAGCGAGGCGCAACTGGTGCAGGCGCTGGCGGACTATCCGCGGCTGATCGAGCGGCCCATCGTGGTCAAGGACGGTCATGCGCTGATTGCCCGCCCACCTGAGAAGCTGGTGGAGCTGTTCGCATGAGTGAGGCTGCCAACTATGTACTGGTGTTGTATTACAGCCGTCACGGCGCCACTGCGAACATGGCCCGGCTGATCGCCGAGGGCATTGAGAAAACCGGCACACAGGCGCGCCTGCGCACGGTAGCCAGCGTCTCGGCAGACACCCACGCCAGCCAGCCAGCGGTGCCTGAACAGGGCGCGGTGTATTGCACGGAAGATGATTTGCGCCATTGCAGCGCCCTGGTGCTGGGCAGCCCTACGCGCTTTGGCAATATGGCGGCGTCACTCAAATATTTTATTGATGGCACTAGCAGCCTGTGGCTCGCCGGTAGCCTGGCCAACAAACCCGCTGCGGTGTTTACCTCGACCGCCAGCCTGCATGGCGGCCAGGAGAGCACCCTGCTCTCGATGCAACTGCCACTGATGCATCACGGCATGTTGCTGGTGGGCCTGCCCTATACCAACCCGGAACTGACTGAAACACGCGGTGGCGGCACGCCCTACGGTGCCAGCCACCACGCCGGTGCCGACGGCGCTCGAGCTTTGGACAAACACGAAGCCGCCTTGTGCCGCGCGCTCGGCGAACGAGTCGCCCGGCTGACCCAGCAACTTCAGGCAGGGGCCGCCCATGTCCAGCGCTGACAAACCGCTCCCGACCCTCGCCTACCTTGCTCCGCGGGTTAAATTCTGCCGCATCATTTCCATGATCGGCTATCTGGGCCTGCTGGCCACGCTGCTGATCTACAACGGCCTGATTGCTGACCTGCACGGCGCCAACCCCTGGATCATCCTGGGTACGCTGACGGTACCGCTGCTGATCTTCATGCCAGGTATGCTGATGGGCAACGTGCGCACCCACGCCTGGCTGTGCTTTGTGGTGAACCTGTATTTCATTTACGGCGTGCTGACCTGCTTTCAGCCCGAACGCATGGTCTACGGCGCGCTGCTGACAGGCTTGAGCATGCTGTTCTTTATCCCGGCGATGGGCTACGTGCGTTGGGGATTTCAGGCGCAGCGCGTGAGGGACGGCGAAAGCTGATCCGGCTACCAGCCCATGACCCGCTTGACGAAAGGAATCGTCAGACGGTGCTGGGCTTGCAACGAGGCCTGGTCAAGCTGCTCCAGGGCCTTGAACAGCTCGCCCATGCCCCGCGCACCCCGATTGAGCATATAACGTGCGACCTCTTCACCCAGTTGCAGCCCGCGCAATTCTGCGCGCAGCATGAGCATCTGCTGCTTGTCCTCATCGCCCAGCGATTGCAGCTGAAAAACCAGCCCCCATGCCAGTCGCGAGGCCAGATCCGGCAATTCAAAGCCCATCACTCTTGGCGCTGAGGCCGCTGCCACCAATAGTCGACCGCCCTGTTCACGCAAACGGTTATACAGATGAAACAGCGCCTCCTCCCAGGCCGCATCGCCCACTAATGCATCCAACTGATCCAGGCACAGCAAGTCGAATTGCTCCATGCCTTCCAGCAGATCAGGACCGTGGTCGAGAACGTCGGCCAAGGGCAAGTACATCGCCAGGCTACCCACCTCTGCCATGCGATGGCAGGCAGCCTGCAGCAAGTGCGAGCGACCCGTTCCCGGGCCACCCCACAGATACAGGCAGGTGTCCGGCAGCGTTGGCTCCTTGCTGGCAAGGGCTTCAACCGCACTCACCGCAGCGGCATTGGGCCCCGGGTAATAATTGATGAAGGTGGCTTCATCATTGAGTTTGATACTCAGTGGCAACTGCATTGGCTGACCGCTACCCATCAGTGACGCACAGCGGATAAACCGCTGTACCCGGGCTGCTTATGCTTTGTGCACACTTCGCTGGTATGAACCATCACTCAGCGCCAGCGAAAATACAGGGTATTGGGCGCTGGCTCGGCGGCAGGCACGGGGGCCTCGGCAGCAGGCACATCCATTACGTCTGACTCTGACCCGAGCGGCTGTTGATCACGCGGTTCAATGGCCAGCGGCGCGTCCAATGACGCAGGGGTTTGCGGTGCAACAGGTTCTGGTGCCGGCGGCTCGCTTTTGATCAAGCGCTGATCCAGCGCCAGCAAACGCACCAACTGCGCCTCACTCCCGGAGAAATCAAACTTCAGTCGCACCTGGCTACCGTTGATCGCCAGAAGCTGCGGCGCGACCTGGCTACCCAGCTGCTGCAAAATGCGCTGCAACCCAGCAAAGGCATTAAGCCCTTCAACGTTATCGACCACAATGATCCAGTTATCCAGCTCACCTGATTGGGCCGCCGGGACCGCATACTGCTCGAAGACCAGGTTAGCCACCTGCTGCATCAGCTCGTCAGCTGCCTGCTCTGGTGTTTCAGCGCTGACACTGCCGTTGTCTGCTTCGCCATCCAGATACAGGTGCCAGTCAAGCTTCCAGCCGGAGGATTGTTCGGTAATGTAGAGCGCCAGGGCGGCGGTCGCCTCGTAACGTTCGGTGGCTTCAACCAGCGTGGCCTGATCGGCACTGACAATCACCTCTTCGGTCACCTCTGCGCGGTCCTGCAGATCATTCAGGGGGAAACTCAGCGCTACAGCCCGATGCCGCGCGGCCTGGTTGAGCGTTTCCGCCCAGGATCCACCCGAGGCCAGAAACTCATCACCCAGTGTGCCCTGCTCGACGGCCCATAACATGACGCCCGGCCGCGTGGGCCCCAGCATCGGTCGCCCCGCGGCACTCATCAGGTCGCGCAACTGCGCCGGCTCGAACTCCACATCAATGCCGCCATCGTCCGAAGAGCCCATGCGCTGCATCATGCTGCGCGGATCTTTCAGCGCGCTGTCAAAACGTCCGCGTTCGCTCAATACGTCCGCACCACCCAGGCGCCCCAACATCACTTCGAGGGCTTCGCGCATCACCTCATCACGTGGCTGGCCTTCGGCAACCGGTAGTTCAACCCGGTAAAAATCCTCCACTACAGCCGCCTGGCCCACAGCGGCAGGCAGGAGCAGCGCTAGCAACAGCAACAATTTTCGTGTCGAATACATGGATGGTTCCGCTTGAACATGTCAACGGTCAACCCGAACGGATGGCTGGCGCGAACAGGAATAAAGCGCATACATTAAACAAGCGTCGCCGCGGCGGCAACCGGGCCGGCACTTCAGTTGGGCGGATCGTCCCAGCGGCATGGTTCTTGGCTCTGCATATTGTTAAACTAACGCCCTTTGTCGCAGCAGCTTCCACTAGCCGGCTGTTATTCCTTTCATCATCGAGATTCGCGCATGAGCAGCCAAACGCCACCCAAGCCCTCCATCAGCTACAAGGATGCCGGAGTTGATATCGACGCCGGCAACGCCCTGATCGACCGGATCAAGCATGTTGCCAAGCGTACCAGCCGGCCCGAAGTCATGGGCGGCCTGGGTGGCTTTGGCGCACTCTGCGAAATCCCCGAGGGCTACAAACAGCCGGTGCTGGTATCCGGTACTGATGGCGTTGGCACCAAACTGCGTCTGGCGATGGACCTTGGCAAGCACGACACCATCGGTATTGATCTGGTGGCCATGTGCGTCAACGATCTGGTGGTGTGCGGCGCCGAACCGCTGTTCTTCCTCGACTATTACGCGACCGGCAAGCTGAATATCGATGTTGCCGCCCAGGTAGTAACCGGCATCGGTGCGGGTTGCGAGCTGGCTGGCTGCGCACTGGTCGGCGGTGAAACCGCCGAAATGCCCGGCATGTATGAAGGCGAAGATTACGATCTGGCAGGCTTCTGCGTTGGCGTGGTGGAGAAGGCCGAGATCATCGACGGCACTCGTGTTCAGGCTGGCGACGTGTTACTCGCCCTGCCCTCTTCCGGCCCGCACTCCAACGGCTACTCGCTGGTACGCAAGATCATCGAAGTCTCCGGCGTGGATATCAAGACTACCGAGCTGGACGGCCAACCCCTGACCGACCTGCTGATGGCTCCCACGCGTATCTACGTGAAAGCGCTGCTGCAACTGATCAAGAACACCGGCGCGGTCAAGGCCATGGCGCACATCACCGGCGGCGGCTTGCTGGAAAACATTCCCCGCGTGCTGCCTGCCAATACCTGCGCGCACATTGACCTGAACAGTTGGCAGCGCCCGGCGGTGTTCAACTGGCTACAGGAGCAGGGCAACGTCGACGAGACTGAAATGCACCGCGTACTCAACTGCGGTGTGGGCATGGTCATCTGCGTTGCAGAGGATCAGGTTGCTGGCGCCATCCAGGCGCTGGAACAGGCCGGTGAAGCTCCCTGGGTTATCGGCCACATCACCCAGGCCGAAGGCCAATCCGAAGCGGTCGTCCTGCACCGCAAAGGCCTTTAGTAAGGTGTCCTGCCGTATTGTGGTGCTGCTGTCAGGGTCAGGTACCAATCTGCAGGCCCTGATAGATAGCCTGCAAGGCACCAATACCGACGGCCAGATCGTCGCTGCGCTCTCCAACCGCCCTGCTGCGGGCGGTCTGGACCGGGCAGCCAAGGCCGGTATAGCCACCGCGCTGGTCGATCATCAGCTTTATGCTGACCGCGACAGCTTCGATCAGGCGCTCATGGCGCAGATCGACAGCTACCAACCAGACCTGGTCATCCTCGCCGGTTTCATGCGTATACTGACTCCCGGCTTCGTGCGGCATTATTCCGGCCGGCTATTGAACATTCACCCATCCCTGTTGCCCAAGCACAAAGGTTTGCATACCCACCAGCGAGCTCTGGAAGCGGGCGACCGCGAACACGGCTCAACCGTGCACTTTGTGACCGAAGAATTGGATGGTGGCCCGCTGGTCGTACAGGCCCGTATTCCGGTAGACGCAGGCGATACGCCGCAAAGTCTGGCGGAACGCGTGCAGCAGCAGGAGCACCTTATTTTCCCGCTGGCAATGCACTGGTTTATCCAGGGCCGCCTGCGGTTGATAGACAACCAAGCCTGTCTGGATGGAGAACCAATACCCGTTGGTGGGCTCAGGTTGGACGATTTCGAGACCGACATGCGAGTACAAGCAGATGCCTAAAAGCACGTCTTTTCCCCGCCGTACCAGCCACTGGCTGGCGGCCCTCGCGCTGAGCCTGGGCGCCAGCAGCCTGGTGGCTGCAGAACTCATTCCCTTTTCCGCCAGTTACGCCGCCGATATGAAAAGTATCCCGGTGAACGGCGAAGCCAACCATTCCCTGACGCAAGATGAAAACGGCACCTGGACGCTGGATTTCAGTGCCGGCATGTTTGTCGCAAGGCTCAGCGAGAAGAGCACGTTGAGGCTGGAGAATGACCGGGTCATTCCGCTGACGTACAAGTACGAACGCCGTGGCCTGGGCCGCGGCCGCGAAACCACCCAGACCTTCGACTGGGATAATGAGCTGGTCTCCGGCGTACACAAGCAGGAAGCCTTCACCCTGCCCACCGAACCCGGCCTGCTGGACAAGACTACTTACCAACTGGCGCTGCAACGGGATTTGCTCGCCGGTAAAACCGACATGCATTACCGCGTGGTAGATGGCGACAATATTGACGACTATCACTTTCGCGTTGCCGGCGAGCGCCGCGTGACCACCAGGGCCGGGCAGTTTGATGCGGTGGAAGTGGATCGTGTGCGTGAGGAAGGTTCCAAGCGCCAGACCACACTGTGGTTTGCCAAGGACTTCAACTACCTGCTGGTGCGCCTGATGCAGACCGAAACCGATGGGCAGGAATATCGCATCATGCTCAAGGAAGCGACCATGGATGGCGAGCCAGTGGTGGGCACGCCGGTCGGCGGCTAACCGCGACAGACTTCACGAGCATAAAAAAACCGCATTCAAGGCAACCTGAATGCGGTTTTTTTGTTGGCTGATAGAATCAGCCCTTGGTGAAGCGCTCACCAGCTTCGGCACGCTTGACCAGACCAGCGGCGGGCTTCCAGATCTCACCCTGTTTGGCTTCCAACTCACGGATCTGCTCCAGCACCACATCCAGACCCAGGCTGTCAGCGTAGCTCATCGGGCCACCGCGCTCGGCGGGGAAACCGTAGCCATACAGGTAAACACGGTCGATATCCTCGGCAGACTCGGCATGACCTTCGTCCAGAATACGTGCGCCTTCATTGACCAGGGCCAGGATGCAACGGCGGACGATTTCTTCGGCGCCAACGTCGCGCTGGGTGTAACCGGCTTCTTCGGCTACTTCACGGGCCAGCATGTCGGTTTCCGGATCGTGAATCGCCTGACGGCTACCGGGCTCATACTTGTAAAATCCATGGCCGCTCTTCTGACCGAAGCGTTCCATTTCACACAGCTTGTTGTCCAGCCATACAATCGGCTCGCCGCGACCCAGACCGGCCAACTCGCGTGAACGCCAGCCCAGATCGATACCGACCACGTCATACATGCGGTACGGGCCCATGGCCATGCCAAAGCCCTGCAGCGCCTGATCCACTTCCCAAGGAGTGGAACCTTCCAGCACCACTTCACGGGATTGGCGCGAATACTTCTCGAGCATCCGGTTGCCGATAAAGCCGTGGCAGTTGCCGGCCAGAACAGCCTGCTTGCCGATTTTCTTGCCGACGGCCAGACAGGCGTCCATGACGTCCTGTGCGGTTGCCTTACCCCGCACCACTTCCAGCAGCTTCATGATGTGCGCCGGACTGAAGAAGTGCAGGCCCAGAACCTGAGTCGGACGGCCGGTGGCCGAGGCGATCTCGTCGATATCCAGGTAAGAAGTATTGGTTGCCAGGATCGCGGAGGCTTTGACTGCCTTGTCCAGTTCAGCAAAGATCTTCTTCTTCAGATCCATGTTTTCATATACGGCTTCGACCACCAGATCCATATCCTGCAGCGCAGCATAATCCTGAGTGGTGGTGATGCGGCCAAGACGCGCCTGAGCTTCGGCATCATCAAAACGCTCCTGGGCGACTGAACGCTTGTACACGCTGGCGATATCGACCAGACCCTTTTCCAGCATCTCGCCGTTCACATCCAGCCAGGTGACCGGGTAGCCGGCGTTGACGAAGTTCATGACAATACCGCGGCCCATGGTGCCAGCGCCAATGATGCCGACCTTCTTGATACTTTCAAATGAAGCCATTGCAGCTTACCTCCAGATCAGGGTGAATAATGTCGGGTTCGCACGGTCGTGATGCATGACCCTGCAGCCCTTGAAACCAGGACCGATACATTACGCAAAAGCGCCGTGAAATTGAAACGAATCCCGATGATGGCGGCTATTCACAACATGAATAAGATGCAAGGGCTGTACGCCCCATCTGCCACTCGCTAATGTGCCCATCTTGAGCCTCACGCCGGGAGCCGCATGAACTTCAACAGCCTGATCAAGCAGGTGCGCGCCTGCACCCTGTGCCAGCAGCATCTGCCGCTAGGCGCACGCCCGGTAGTGCAGGCGCACCCGTCAGCGCGCATATTGATTGCCGGGCAGGCGCCGGGGCGCAAGGTGCATGAAAGCGGCGTGCCCTTCAGCGACGCCAGCGGCGAGCGATTGCGCGAATGGATGGGCATTACGTCAGAAGAGTTTTATGACGAACGCCTGATTGCAATTCTGCCGATGGGGTTCTGCTATCCCGGCACAGGCAACTCCGGCGATCTGCCGCCGCGCCCTGAATGCGCACCCACCTGGCGGCAGCAACTCATGGCTGGATTGCCGAATATCCAACTGACGCTCGCACTCGGGCAGTATGCGCAGGCATATCATTTTGACGGCAAGCGCCTGCCCGTTACCCAGCGCGTGGCCGAATGGGAGGAACACTGGCCTCAACTATTAGCCCTGCCCCATCCCAGCCCGCGCAATAATATCTGGCTGCGCCGGCATCCGTGGTTTGAACAGCAGGTCATCCCCAGGCTGCGCCAGCGCGTGGCCGAGGTACTCGCCCTGCCCTAGCCGCGACAGTATCCCCTAAGCGCCTTGCTCTGCGGTCGCGCGGGCCAGGCGCGCACTACGCCGCCGCATGATCACCACCACCGTGGCGGTAACGTACATCACCAGAGAGTAGAGAGCCGCGGGTACCGCCAACTCGTCGTCCTGCAGAAAGCTGGTCGCAATCAGCATCGCCAACGTGCTGTTCTGGATGCCGGTTTCCAGCGTAATGGAGGTCGCTTGCGCTGAATTGAGCCGCAGCAACAGCGCAGAGCCCAAACCCAATGCCATCATGATCAGATTGAGCGCCAGCACCGCGACGCCGCTGGTCAGCAACCCGGCCATCACCTGGTCACCCTGGCGGACCAGCACACTCAGAATCAAAGCACCCAGAAACAGCGCGCCGAACAGGCTGATCTTCGGCTCCAGCATGCGTGCCAGCTTTTCGCTGCGTGAGCGCACCCACATGCCCAACGCGATGGGCAGTAGCGTCATCAGCATCAGGCTGATCATCATTTGCGTAGCCGGCACGCTGATGCTTTGGTAGCCGCCACCGAATACCTGAAACGCCAGCCCGACCAGCAGCGGAATGCTGATCACCGCCAGCAGGCTGCTGACCGCCGTCAGCGTGACGGACAGCGCAAGATCGCCGCGGGCCATATAAGTGACCATATTCGAGGTGACTCCGCCCGGGCAGGCTGACAGCAATACCAGCCCGATCGCCAGTGCAGGAGTCGGCATCAGCCAGGCCGCCAGGGCAAAGCCCACTAGCGGCAACAGCAGCATCTGCCCGCCCAGACCCGCCAAGGCCGGACGTGGAGAGCGAAAGATACGGGTGAAATCCCCGGGCGACAGCGTCAGGCCCATGCCCAGCATGATGATGAACAGGCACAGTGGGAGTACAACTTGAGACAACAGACCGCCGGTCATGACCTATCCTTGCCGGAGCCTATCAATCCGCCCGGCGCTTTATTGTGAGGGTACTGGGAGTAATCCAGACTTGTTGTCGTGCCCAAAAAGGGCGTGTGAATCCACAAGGTAAGGACATTAACGCAGGCCTTTCGATGTGTATAATGAGGTTTTTTCAGGCCATCCCATGAACGACATTCATTCGAAGGGTGATCTCAACCTGTTTCGCGTGCTCCTCGCTGTTGCCGACACCGGCAGCACCATCGAAGCAGGCGTACAACTGAATCTGTCACAGTCGGCCGTTTCCCACGCCCTGCGGCGCCTGCGCGACATGCTCGGTGACCCGCTGTTCGTCAAGAACGGCCGGCAACTGGTGATGACCGCCCACACCCGTAGCATCCTTTCCACCGTGCGTGGTGCGCTGGAAGATCTGTCCAGTGCGACGCTGCGCAGCACGCCCTTTGATCCATCTCGCTCGGCCATGACCTTTCAATGCGGGCTACGCGACGCGCTGGAATATCTGATCATGCCCGCGCTGATGCAACGCGCAAGGCAACAGCAATGGCAGGTGACCTTTCACAGCCAGCGCGTCTCAGGCGAGGATATCGAAGCGCGGATTCTCTCCGGCGCGCTGGATATGGCCGTCAGTCTGGAATACCCGGCCGGGACGCAGATTGCCAGCCGCGAACTGCTGCGCGAAGAACTCAGCGTGATGGTCGGCCCCAGCCACGCCGCCTATTCCAGCGGCCAACTCAGCTTGCAGGATTACGTCGACAGCGCCCACGTGCTGGTGACACTAACCGAACGCGAGCGCGGCATGGTCGATCAGGACCTGGTGGGTTTCGGGGTCAATCAACGCCGGGTGGCGCTGCACTGCGAGCATTATCACGCCGCTGCCCAGGTGGTGGCCGACACCGATTTATTGCTGACCATGCCGCGCACCTACGCACGCAGCCTGGCGCAGCTCAATGGCAATCGGCTGCTGCCGGTGCCCTTCCCTTGCCGAACTATCCCGGTGCGCCTGTACTGGCGTAAATCACTCAGCCAGGAACCCTACATGATCTGGCTCATGACCGAGCTGGAAACCCTGTTGCGGCACATGCAAACCAGCGCCAGCCAGCCTTAACTCTGCCCGGGCAAGACCACCCACTCCGGCTCCTCGAACTCGCCAATCAGGGTGATCTCGCAGTTGCGCGCATGCTTTTCCAGAATGTTCTTGACCATCTGATCGCGATTGTCGTCCTTGGCATCCCGCGCCGCCTTGGACTCCCAACTGGCAATCGCCAGCAAGGTATCCGGCTCACCAATCTTGCGATGCAACCGCGTACCCAGCGCCCCTGGCGTGCGCTGGATCACCTCACTGGCACGGATCCAGGCTTCGGCATATTCATCCACGGTGTAACCGGGCTTCATGCGTACTTCAAAAATAAATTTCATCGTATGGCTCCTGTGTCCTCTAGTTTGAGTCCCAAGGAGCCTTGCAGTTTCATCTGCGTGCACGTGAACGGCGTTCAGGGCTGCAAGGGTACGTCCAGTGTAACCAGCATGCCCTCGCTACTATTACTGAAACGCAGCTTACAACCACAACGCTGCACAATGGCATCAACGATCGCCAGGCCTAGACCACTCCCGCTACCGGTACCTTGCCGCCAGAATCGCCGTGTGAGCAACAGTATGCTGTCATCCGCCAAACCGCAGCCATGATCCCTCACCCGGAAGGAAGCCCACTCGCCCTGGCTATCCAGTTCCAGATGGACACGAGTGCCCGGCGCGGTATGGCGCAGGGCATTATCCAGCAGGTTACGCAGCGCCACGGTAGCTAACGCAGGTGGCACATTCAATGCTCTGGGCGAAAGGCCCGGAGCACTGATCAGCGTTACGCCGCTGGCGCCAATGGTGTCCTCTATGGCCATGCCGGCGACCTCCAATGCAGAACACTGTGAGCCCTCTTCAAAGGACTGGCGACCTTCAACCCGTGCCAGCAACAGCAACTGCTCGAGAGTACTTTGCAGCCGATCCGCCCCCCGCTCGGCCTGTGCCAGAGCATCGGCCGCCTGCTTTCCAGAAGTAATCTGGGCCACCTGCAAATGCACCTTGATGGCCGTTAGCGGGCTGCGCAGTTCGTGAGCTGCATCGCCGGTAAAACGGCGTTCGCGCTCTATGGCATGAGTAATACGTTCGAACAGTTGGTTCTGGCTTTCCTGCAGCGGGCGCAGCTCGCTGGGCAACGGGTCAAGGCGCACCGGTTCCAGCGCATCCGGCCCACGTGCGAGCAGCGCCTCGGCCATCTGACTCAGAGGCTCCAGGCCCTTGCGTACCCCGAACCAGAGCAACAGCAGCGATCCCAGCAGAGCTAGCCCTACTGGTACGGCGGCGGCCAATAGAACCGAGGCTTGCAAGGTGGCGCGCTCATCCAGGGGGTCCGCCGTGGTAATGCGCATGCCATGCTGCTCGACCGTATAGCTGCGCCAGTTCACGCCGTCGATCAGTTGATCACGAAAGCCCATTTGTTGCGCATCCAGGGGTTCAGACAGCTCAGGGTTACTGCGCGCTACAACCTCTCCCCGCAGTGAGCTGACCTGGCAGGTGAGCCCATCCGGCATGCCCAGGCGCTGGGCGGAAATCGGCTCGGTCTGGCCCGGCTGTGACGCCTGCGGCATCTGCACCAGCAACCCCGCTACCATTTGCGCAGAAGCGGCAAGACGCTGATCAAGCGAGCGCATCATCTCAGCCCGCAAATCATGCAGCATCCAGGCAGCGGCAGCACTCCACAGGATCACAAAGGTTGAGCCCAGTATGACTATCAGACGCAGGCGCAGACTCATGCCCCGCTGCTCCGGCCAACTGCAGGAGAAGACTCTACCCGGCCCAATCGATAACCGGCGCCGCGCACCGTTTCCACAATATCGTTGCCCAGCTTGCGGCGCAGATGATGTATATGCACATTGAGGGCATTGCTCTCCAGCTCATCACTAACCCCGTAAATACTGTCTTTCAACTGCCCGGCGGTCATCACCCGGCCTTTGTTCAACAACAACGCATTTAGCAGTGCCCGCTCCCGGCGCGACAGATCCACAGGCACCTCATTCAGCCAGACGAACGCGGCACCGGGATCATAGACCAGGGCCCCATGCCTGATGAGATTGCTGGCACGGCCGCTGGCGCGCCGCACCATGGCATGCAAACGCGCACTCAATTCACGTAGATCAAAGGGCTTGACCAGATAGTCGTCAGCGCCGGCTTGCAATCCGGCAACGCGGTCACTGATCGCATCCCGGGCGGTCAGCACCAACACCGGCAAGCTCACCTCCTTGTTACGCAAGCGCCGTAGCAGCAACAGCCCATCCTCGTCCGGCAAACCAAGATCCAGAATCACGACATCAAAGGCGATAATGTCCAGCATGGCCTCTGCGTGCGCTGCCGTGCCCACCGGGTCAACCGTCATACCCTGGGCTGCCAGACCGGCGGCAATACCGCTGGCAATCAAGGGGTCGTCTTCAACGAGAAGAATATGCATAGAGGGTCCGTTGCCATTTTGATCAGTATCCATTGTAGAGATTAACAGCGGATTAACAGCCGGCCCTCCAATCCGAGTCACCGTTAATTCGCTGTTAATCCTCAGCCCCCATAATGCGCGCATCGATCTGCAGGCGGAGTACAGAAGCATGAGGTGGCGTTACAGTCTGGTTTTACCCTGTCTGCTGGTTTGGTCGAGTCTGGCCATGGCCTTCGGCAACCTGAGCAACCCCGCCAATGGCAACAATGATTTTCTGCCGGTAGACGAAGCCTTCGCGCTGTCTATCGAGAGTACTGACGAGGGCACAACCCAGCTCACCTGGAAAATAGCGCCCGGGTATTATCTGTATCAGCAGCGCCTGACCTTCAATGGTCTGGACGAGGTCTTGCACCCGGAGCTACCTCCCGGCATACCCTACAGTGACGAATTCTTTGGCGATTCAGAGGTGTACCGCGACTCGCTGCAGCTGACTATCCCCGCTAGCCATACCGGTTCCTTTACCCTGGGCTGGCAGGGCTGCGCCGATGCTGGCCTGTGTTACCCCCCGCAGAGCCGCGACATAGGGGAAGACATTGGTGGAGAAGCGGGTGCAAATCTGGGCGCGACCGCAGCCGGCGTGCCGCTCGCAGAAGATCAGCGCATGGCCAGTCATCTGCAGCAGTGGTCGCTGCCGTTGGCATTGGCGTTGTTTTTCGGCCTTGGGTTGCTGTTGGCATTTACTCCTTGTTCGCTGCCGATGCTACCGATTCTGGCCGGGCTGGTGGTCGGCAGTGGCGCGACGCCAAGGCGCGGGCTGATGCTGGCGTCGGTTTATGTGCTGAGCATGGCGCTGGTGTATGCAGCGCTGGGCGTGTTAGCCGCCCTAGTTGGTGGCAATCTGCAGGCAGTGCTGCAACAGCCATGGGTGCTTGGCGCATTTGCCAGCCTGTTTATTGTGCTCGCCCTGCCGATGTTTGGCGTCTTCGAACTGCAATTGCCAGCCTTTGTCAGGGATCGCCTGGATCAGGCCGGACGCAAGCAAACCGGTGGGCACCTGGGCGGCGCGGCGGCGCTGGGCCTGTTGTCAGGCCTGCTGGTCGGGCCCTGCATGACTGCGCCTCTGGCCGGCGCACTGCTGTACATAGGCCAGACCGGCGACATGCTGCAGGGCGGCCTGGCCCTGTTTGCATTAGGCATCGGCATGGGCATACCTCTTTTATTGCTGGTCACTGTGGGTACACGCTTTCTGCCGCGCCCCGGCGCCTGGATGAACAGGGTCAAAGTCGTATTCGGCTTTGTGTTTCTGGCTGCAGCGCTGTTCATCGCGCGTCCGGCACTGGACGTCTCACTATGGCTAGCCTTGCTCGCCGTGTTTCTACTGGCTGTTACCGCGGCGCTGATACAAATGGCTGGCTCAACGCCATCGCACCGTAGCCTGGTAAATACGATTGCAGCGGTCAGCGGCGTATGGGCGCTTACCCTGCTGCTAGGTGCGGCAGGCGGCGCTTCCAACCCCTGGCAACCACTGGCGGTCTACGCAGCCTCTGGCTCTGCAACGCCCGCCGAGAACCACATGGAGGCTTTCACCTCACTGGATACGCCGGCCGAACTGGACGAGCAACTGGCCGCAGCGAAACAAGCAGGCGAGTGGGTGCTGGTGGATTACTACGCCGACTGGTGCGTGTCCTGCAAGATAATGGAGCAGACCGTTTTTGGCCGCGCAGACGTGATGGCCAGCCTTGATGGCGTGCGCCTGCTGCGCCCCGATGTGACCAACAACAACATCGCAAGCCGAGAGTTGCTCTCGCGCTTCGCCATTCATGGCCCACCTACCCTGCTCTGGTTCGGCCCAGACGGTGAGGAAAGGCGTGGCCGGCGTATCACTGGAGAAGTGAACGCAAGCCAATTCATGCAACAGTGGCAAACCACTCGAGAGGAAGGCTAATGCTGTCAGTCAATATCGGCCCGCTGGCCATGGCCAGCTCACATCTCATCCTGTCGATCAGCCTGCTTCTGGCAACGCTTACCGGCTGGTGGATGGGCCGCCACCGCGAGCGCAATCCGGAAAAGCACCTGTTCAATTTACTCCTGCTGGGGTTGATCGTCGGGCGGCTGGCGTTTGTGCTGATGTACTTCGAGCATTTCCGCCCAAACCTCTGGCAGATCATCGATATCCGCGATGGCGGCTTTATCATCTGGCCTGGTATTGGTGCTGCTTTGCTGGCTGGGCTTTGGCTCGCCTGGCGCGACCTCACCCTGCGCATACCATTAGGCACAGCACTGGCTGTCGGCCTGATCTTCTGGGGCACCAGCAGCTATATGCTCCACGCCCTGCAGCAAGGCACCCAACTACCGGAGATGACCCTGCTGGATGTTGAAGGCGAACAGGTAGCCCTGCAAGACCTCAACGGTCGGCCGCTGGTGATCAATCTGTGGGCCACCTGGTGCCCACCTTGCCGGCGGGAAATGCCGGTACTGGCCGCTGCACAGCAACAGCACTCGGACATTGTTTTTGCCTTCATAAATCAGGGTGAAGGCCCGGGTGAAATCACACGCTACCTGCAAGAGTCCGAACTCACACTCAATAACGTACTGCTCGATACCGGCGGCCAGTTCGGCCAACAGGTCGGATCACACGCATTACCCACCACCCTGTTCTACAACGCACAAGGCCAGCAGGTCGCCAGCCATATGGGCGAGCTGTCCGCAGCAAGCCTCTCCCATCAGCTAGTCAAACTTGAAGAGGACGACACCCCATGATCCGACTGCCCCCCAAACACGTGATGTACGCTGCGCTGTTCAGCTTGGCACCCGTCACGTTCGCCAGCGCAACCGACTTGCCAGCCCCCATCGCCGCGACCGTAGAACGCGGCGTGGAAATCATCGGCCAATTCGACGCGCCCTCCGGTTTGCAAGGCTACGCAGGCAAATTCAATGGCCAGGGCATGGCGTTGTTTCTAACCCAGGACCAGCAGCACGTCATCGTTGGCACCCTGCTGGATGCCGAAGGCAGAGATATCAGCAGAACTGCCCTGGATGAACTGGTCTACGGCCCTATGGGAGAGCAAATGTGGGCCCAACTGCAAGAGGGCAACTGGGTGACCGATGGTTCGGACGATGCCGAGCGGGTGGTCTATACCTTTACCGATCCCAATTGCCCGTTCTGCAGCATGTTCTGGGAGCAGGCCCGCCCTTGGGTCGACGCCGGCAAAGTACAGTTGCGGCACATCATGGTTGGCATACTGCGCGAAGACAGCGCCGGGAAATCCGCCGCCATCCTTACTGCAGAGGATCCCTCGGCCGCGCTGCATCAGCATGAAGCCGGAGACGGCGTCACCGCGATGGCTCGGATACCCGCCGCAATAGAAAGCCAGTTGCAAGCCAACCACGAGCTTATGGGCCAACTAGGTGCCCAGGCAACGCCGGCCATTTTCTATCTCGACGAGCAAGGCAAAATGCAACAGCAACAGGGCGCACCCCGGCCAGACAAACTAAGGGATATACTCGGCCCACGCTGAGCTAACCACTGGCGTCACTATTGCTACACTCAGTCCAGTGCCAGCCTACAACCGAGAGTCATCATGATATTTCGCCAACTTTTCGAACCGGTATCCAGCACCTACACCTACCTGATCGGCTGTGAAGAAACCGGTGAATCCGTATTGATTGATCCGGTCATCGCCACTATCGATCGTGACCTGCAAGAGGTTAGCCGCCTGGGCTTGAAACTGTCATACAGCCTGGACACGCACATTCATGCCGATCACATTACCGCCGCGCTGGAATTGAAGAAACGTGTTGGCAGCCGGATTGCGGCGCCAGCATTCGACCATCTGCCCTGTGCCGACATTGGCATAGAAGAAGGCCGCCCATTTCGAGTGGGCAGCTTGAACATCTCGCCACTGCACACCCCTGGCCATACCGATGGGCATTTCGCCTACCTGTTAGGTGAGCACCTGTTTACCGGTGATGCGTTGCTGATTGATGGCTGTGGGCGGACCGACTTTCAGAATGGTGACGCTGAAACGCTATATAAAAGCGTCAGGGAAAAGCTGTTTACCCTGCCGGACGACTATCTGGTGTACCCCGGCCACGACTACCAGGACCGGCGCGTCACCAGCATCGCTCAGGAGAAAAAGCGCAACCCTCGGCTTGGCATGGACAAGACCCTGGACGAGTTCAAAGTCATCATGGCCAACCTGAACCTGCCCTACCCCAAATTCATCGACCATGCCGTGCCCGGCAACAGACAATGCGGCGTTTGCCCCGCTGACCTGCCAGACAACCTGCTTCAGTATTGCGAACAGATTGCCCTGACGCCGCAGGGCTGAAACCAACCTTGTACTAGGACTTGTTCACCGCCAGCGGATCAACCGACGCGCCAGCCCCCAGCTCGGCGCGTACCTTGGCCAGGCGGGCACCTTCCTTGGAGGTGATTGCGAACAGCTTTGCCGGATCCGCAGTACGCAGTTGCAGTGCGCCCAGCTCCATACCTTCGGCCACGACGATATCGTGCTGGCGTGCGCTCAGGCCATCGAGAATGGTCTTCGCCGCATCCACCGGATCGATCCCGTTGTCGATATTGGTGTCCGAACGCCCACGCGCGGCACCTGTGCCTTCCAGCGCATTCAGCGCAATCGAGGTGCGTACCGACCCTGGCAGAATAATGCTCACACCGATGCCATAGGACTCTTCCACCTCAGCCCGCAGCGCCTCGAAATAGCCGACCACTGCATGCTTGGCACCGCAGTAGCCGGTACGCAGTGCAGTGCCGACCTTGCCGGCCACCGAGCTGACAATCGCCAATTGCCCGCCACCCTGCTCGACCATGCGCGGCAGCAATGCCTGGGTCAGCGCCAGCGGTGCCAGGTAGTCGACTTCTATCAATTGGCGATACACCTCAAAGGAGGTATCCAGTGCCAGACTACGTTGGCTGATGCCAGCGTTGTTGATCAGCACGTCAATGCGCCCGCGCCAGCTCCAGGCCTGTTCGACCAGCTCAGGAATGCGATCATAATCGGTGGTTTCAAATGGCAGAACCAGCGTGCGCTCCGGCGCCTGGGCGGCCACGGCTTGCAGTGCGTCGGCACGGCGACCCGATAGAATCACCTCCGCGCCCTGTGCCAGGAAGGCATTGGCCAGCGCCTCGCCGATACCTGAGGACGCGCCGGTAATCCAGACTACCTTGGATGCAAATGACATAACAAAAATCTCCATGGCCTGCGGGCGACGACTGTCGCGCGAAACCATGGAAAATAGCCCTTATGAACGACGGTAGTCTGTCTCGGGTTTGACAGTCCCCAGTTGAACAACCGTCAGCTCAGTCGAGCGTGACGCGAATTGCCAACGGATACTCGTCACAGTTATGCCCTGCGCCGCCACGATCCACCACCAGAAACTCGCCCTCACACTCAAGCACTGACTGAATCGCGTGCCAGGTGCCGGCGTGGTAGTTCACGCCCTGGCGGCCGTCGGTGACAAAAGCGCGCACCTGAGCCGGATCAATGACATCGCCCGCTGGCGCGACCACCAACACGAAGCGCTCGCCATGCAGCGGCACAAAGGCCTGGCTGCCGAGCGGGTGACGCTCGAGAAAGGTCAGCTCCAGTGGCATCTCTACCGGCTGGCTGACGAAAATACTGATCAGCGTTCGGGCTTCCTCGCCCAGCGTTTCGACCTTGGCCAGGTCATGATAACGGCGGGTCCGGCCATTGTTGATCAGAAAGTGCTCAGCGCTGCGGTGGTCAATCACCTCGCCAAAGGCGGCAAAAGCAGCCGGCGTTAACGGCTGCGCCGTGAGTTGCAACAGCTCATTGGTCATCAGCATGCTCCTTAACGGCCGTAGGTCGGAAGTTTCATATGCCGGTTTACATCCTTGTACAGCAAATAGCGGAACGGGCCAGGGCCGCCGGCGTAACACGCCTGCGGGCAGAAAGCCCGCAGCCACATATAGTCGCCGGCTTCCACTTCCACCCAGTCCTTGTTCAGCAGGTACACGGCCTTGCCTTCCAGTACATAGAGGCCGTGCTCCATGACATGGGTCTCGGCAAAGGGAATCACGCCGCCAGGCAGAAAGTTGACGATATTCACATGCATGTCGTGGCGCATGTCCTGGGTATCAACAAAGCGCGTGGTGCTCCAGCAGCCATTGGTGTCAGGCATGACCAGAGGCTCGACGTCATTTTCATTGGTGACGAACGCCTCGGGCATATCGACGCCCTCGACCTTTTCATAGGCCTTGCGGATCCAGTGGAAGCGCACCGTGGTATTCGAACTGTTGCGCGCCGTCCAGTCACTGCCCGGGGGAATAAAGGCATAACCGCCCGGCTGCATGTTATGCACCTGGCCGTTCAACGTCAGCGCCAACTCCCCTTCAACGATAAACAGCACGGCCTCGGCACCCGGATCGGTTTCCGGCTTGTCGCTACCGCCACCGGGCTGCACTTCCATGATGTACTGGGAAAAGGTTTCGGCAAAACCGGTCAACGGTCGCGACAGCACCCACAGGCGAGTACCAGTCCAGAACGGCAAGTGGCTGGTGACGATGTCGCGCATCACGCCCTTGGGGATAACGGCATAGGCCTCGGTAAACACCGCGCGGTCGGTCAGCAGCTGTGTTTGTGGCGGGTGGCCGCCGGTGGGGGCGAAATAGGTTCTAGGTTCGTTCGGACGCTGGGCCATGGTGGCTCCTTGACGGAAAGTCTTAAACAGGATGATGTTCGGCCCAATGACGGGCAATGTCGATACGGCGTGTGACCCAGACCCGGTCATGGGCCTCGATGTAATCCAGAAAACGTTGCAACGCACGGAAGCGCCCCGGGCGGCCAATCACCCGGCAGTGCAGACCGATCGAGAGCATCTTGGGTTGCTCGCTGCCCTCTTCATAAAGCACATCGAAGGCATCTTTCAGGTAGCTGAAAAAGTGATCGCCGGTGTTGAAGCCCTGCGGCGACGCAAAGCGCATGTCGTTGGTGTCCAGGGTATAGGGCACCACCAGATGATCATGCAACTCGCCCTGGCTGTCGGCGGCGCGAGTCCAGAATGGCAGGTCGTCGCCGTAATAGTCGCTGTCATAAACGAAGCTGCCCTCGTCCAGCAGCAGCCGGCGGGTGTTCGGGCTATCGCGCCCGGTATACCAACCCTGCGGCTTCTCGCCGTACAGGCGCTGGAATATCTCGATGGCGCGTTGCAGATGCTCACGCTCAACCGCTTCGGGCACATCCTGGTAGTGGATCCAGCGCCAGCCGTGGCAGGCAATCTCGTGCCCCAGTTCCTTGAACGCCATGGCGACCTCGGGATGACGCTCCAGCGCCATCGCCACGCCGAACACCGTCAACGGCAAGTCGCGCTTTTCGAACTCCTTGAGAATCCGCCAGACCCCGGCGCGGGAGCCGTATTCGTAGATCGACTCCATACTCATATGCCGCGCGGGAAAGGCTTCAGCCCCGACAATCTCGGACAGGAATCGCTCTGAGTGGGTGTCGCCGTGCAGGATGCAATTTTCGCCACCCTCTTCGTAGTTGAGCACGAACTGGACGGCAATGCGGGCCTGACCCGGCCATTTGGCATGCGGCGGGTTGCGGCCATAGCCGACCAGATCCCGCGGGTAATTGGCGCTGATGCTCATGACTGCATAACCTTTTTATAGCTGTTGAAGAAAGCCGTGGCAGCGGGCAAACACCACCACTTATAAAACGCGATAAACAGACTGTATATTCAAGAACGACTTAATTAATTGTATACAATTAAATAGAGTTTTTGTGTACAAATACACATGCAAATACAGACACAGGCCAATCCCATGCATATACGCGTCATCAACCCGAATACCACTCAAGCCATGACCGACACCATAGGTGAAGCGGCAAGAGCTGTCGCGGCCCCAGGTACACGCATCACGGCCTCGCAACCCGACAGCGGCCCGGTCTCGATCGAGAGCCATTTCGATGAGGCCGTCAGCGTCATGGGCGTGATTGAAGAAGTGTTGGCCGGTGAGCGTGAAGGTACTGACGCTTACATCATCGCCTGCTTTGGCGATCCGGGCATCTACGCCGCCCGCGAGCTGTCCCGCGCGCCTGTGATTGGCATTGCCGAAGCGGCCTTTCATATGGCCAGCCTGATCAGCACGCGCTTTTCCATCGTCACTACCCTGCCGCGCACCATGATCATTGCCGAGCATCTGCTGGAAAGTTACGGCTTCAGCCATAACTGCCGGCGCATTCGCGCTGCGGATATTCCCGTGCTCGACCTCGAGGAAAATCCCGACAGGGCCCTGGAGCTGATCATTGAAGAATGCCTGCGCGCCAAGCATGAAGACAACATCGGCGCCATCGTACTCGGTTGCGGCGGCATGGCCGACCTGACCCCGAAAATTACCGAAGCAGTTGGCCTGCCCGTCGTCGAAGGCGTGACCGCCGCCGTCAAGCTGGCCGAAGCGCTGATCGGGCTTGGCCTGGGCTCAAGCAAGTATGGCGATCTGGCTTTCCCGCCGCCAAAGCCCTTTGTCGGGCGCTTCGAGCGCTATTCCAATTTGAAGCTGGAATAAACATTGCAAACCCCATAACAACGACGCGATGGAGAGAAAAATGAATAACAACAATAGCGAGGTTGCCTCATGAGCAACGACACCAGCACACACACAGCCCAGGCCGGCCAGCCGGCCACCAAAGCCATCGGTGAAGAATCGCTGGCGCCCCAGCAGACGCGCATCATGGGCCGCGTATCCTATCTGTTGGCGTGGTTCGGCGGTTGCGTTTCCATCGGCACTTTCACCATGGGTTCCAGTGTGGTGGGCAGCCTCAACCTCATTCAGGCCACGCTGGCCATCGCCATAGGTTGCTTCGTTATTGGCATCGCCCTGGTTCTTAATGGTGCAGCCGGCTACAAATACGGCATTCCCTTCATGGTTCAGGCGCGTGCGGCCTTCGGCTTTGCCGGTACTCGCTTGCCCGGCCTGGTGCGCGCCGTACCGGCGATTGTCTGGTACGGCTTTCAGAGCTGGATCGGCGCCGGCGCACTGAATATGGTCTCGGCCACGCTGTTTGGCTTCGACAATCTGGTGTTCTTCTTCATTACCTTTCAGTTCCTGCAGATCGGCCTGTCGGTATTGGGCTTTCAGGGGATCAAATGGCTGGAGAACATCGGCAGTGCCTTTATTCTCGCGTCCTTGGTGTACATGTTCTACAGCACGGTCCAGCGCTACGGTGATGAACTCTCCACCAACCTGCTGACCATGCAGGGCTCATGGGGGCTGCCGTTCTGGAGCGCGACCATGCTGTTCCTGGGCATTTACAGCACCATGATTCTGAACGTCAGTGATTACGCCCGCGAACATAAACATGGCACCGGCCCCGGATTGCTGACCACCATCTATTCGATGTCGATCCTGCCCTGCACGCTGTTCATGGGTCTGATTGGATATATGGTTTCGGAAGCCACCGGTGTAGCTGACCCGATTCAGGTGTTCGCCAACGCAGTCGACAACACACCGCTGCTGATGACCACGCTGCTGTTTATCGCCTTTGCCCAGGTCACCACCAACGTGCTGAACAACGTGGTGCCGCCGACCTATATCCTGATGGATGTCTTCAAGCTGTCGTTCCGCCCGGCGACTATTATTGTCGGCCTGCTGGCCTTCGCCACTTTCCCGTGGAAACTGGTCACTGCGGAGTCAGCCGCCGGCCTGCAGGTATTCGTGCAGACCTACTCAGCCTTCCTTGGGCCGATCTTTGCGATTCTGGTGGTGGACTACTATCTGATCCGCAAGCGCACGCTGAATCTGGAGCATTTATACAATGCTCAGGGCCCTTATGCTGGGGTCAACTATGCCGCGCTGATAGCCACGGTGGTGGGGGTAGTGGTAGCCCTGACGTTCTCGTCGGTATCCTGGTACGCCAGCCTGATACCTGCCGGCGTCACGTACTACTTCCTGATGAAACACTGGGGACCCTGCCAGCGCTTCAGCCAATAAGCGCCTACTCTGGCTGATCTGCGGCAAACGCCCAGATCAGCCAGGGCAGTTTTGAACCTGCCACGTCAGCCCTGATAGCCGGCAAACACATCACTCAGATCTGGCGTTTCTTCTCCTGCCTCGTCGATCGACAGGGATGACTCAATGGCCTGCAAATGCTTGTGCATAAAGGCCGCCGCCGCATCGCTATCGCGCGTGCCCAGCACATCGACCAACTGATTGTGATCATCGCAATCACAGCCCAGATCACCCGAATGGCCATATACCGCCAGAATCAGTGAGGAGCGCGAACACAGCTGCCCCACTACCTGCGCCAGCGTCTGATTGCCGGCCAACTCTGCCAGCCGCCCATGAAAGGCCGCAGAGGCCTTGATCGCCGCGCTCTGCTCGTGCCCCTTCAACGCCTGCTGCTCCTGCTGAGCCATGGCGCGTAATTCAGTCACCTGCGCTGCACTGATGCGGCTGGCCAGCCGCGCCATCAGCGCACACTCGATCAACCGCCGCGCATCAAAAATCTCCCGCGCTTCCTCGGCAGACGGCCGCGCCACTGCTGCGCCCTTGCCCGGCGTCAGTGTAATCAACTGCTCCAGCGCCAGGCGCTGCAATACCTTGCGAATACCCGTGCGGCTGATGCCAAATACCTCAGCCAGCGCATCTTCACGCAAGCGCGCGCCGGGCTTGAGCCGATGCTCAATCACCGCGTCACTGATCGCGCGGTAAATCTTCTCATGATGGCTTGCGCCTTTTGAGTCAAGCTTGGCCTGATCAACCATGGCGGGATCAGTATCTGCCTTTGCAACGGCAGACGTTGACCGGCTTCCTTTCATCAATGGGTGTCTCTCTGTACGGGGTATGAACAAATAAGCTGACCTTATTGTATACGCACAGCACGCCTGCAACGATGACATATCGCACTGCTTTGGTGCTGCGCTCGACGCCTGCTCAGCTTCTGCGCCTATATTAGCCTCCTGCTTGCATACAGCCCCCATCTCGCGGCCTGCTGGCTTGTTAAAAAACGTGTCCTTGTACGCGCAACGAAGCGCCAACCGGCGCTTTCGCTTGTGGTCCGCACAGCGGAACTCTACCATTGCTTCTTATAGCCCCACCCACCGCCATCGAGACCACCATGAAAAAACACTTTTCCGCAGCGCTCTGCCTGCAACTCTGCCTGTTGCCAGGGTTTGCCCTGGCAGAAGAAGAGCGCAACCCCGACGACATTCTCGACGTGGCTCTGATTGGTGGCGGCACCATGAGCGTGACGCTGGGCACCTGGCTTAACGAACTGGAGCCCGAGTGGAACATCCAGCTATTCGAGCGCATGGACGGCATCGCACAGGAAAGCTCCCACGGCTGGAACAACGCCGGCACCGGGCACGCCGCCTTCTGTGAGATGAATTACACCGCGCAGGATGACGAAGGCAACATCGACCTTGCCCGCGCCATCAACGTCACCGAGCAGTTCGAGATTTCCCGCCAGTTCTGGGCCCACCAGGTTGAGCGCGGCGTGCTGAATGATCCTTCCAGCTTTATCGCGAATGTGCCGCACATGAGCGTGGTCTGGGGCCAGGAGAATATCGAGTTTCTGACTGAGCGCTACGCGCAGATGTCACAGAACCCGCTGTACGTCGGCATGCAGTTCACTGAAGACCGCGCCACCATTGCCGAATGGATGCCGCTGGTCATGGCCGGCCGCGATGACAACACGCCCGTAGCCGCGACCCGCATGGACCTGGGCACCGAAGTCGATTGGGGCACACTCACGCGGCAACTGGGCGAGCACCTGGCCAGCCAGCCGAACGTGACGCTGACCACCAGCACGGAAGTACGTGGGCTGGAACGCAATGACGACAACACCTGGCGCATCACCGTGGCGAACATCGACAGCGGCGAAACCAGCGTGGTCAACAGCCGCTATGTGTTCAACGGCGCTGGCGGCGCAGCCTTGCTGTTGCTGCAGGAATCCGGCATTCCCGAGGCCAAGCAGTACGCTGGCTTCCCGGTAGGCGGGTCTTTCCTGTATACCACCAACCCTGAAGTGGTCGCGCGCCATACCGCCAAGGTTTACGGCCTGGCCGCCGAAGGTGCGCCACCCATGTCCGTTCCGCACCTTGACCTGCGTTACCTGGATGGCAAACCCACCCTGTTCTTCGGGCCCTTCGCGACCTTCTCTACCAAGTTTCTGAAAGAAGGCTCCTGGACCGATCTGTTCAGCTCCATGACCTTCAGCAACGTCTGGCCGATGCTGCAAGTAGCTGTTGGCAACCTGGGTCTGGTCAATTATCTGGTGGGCGAAGTGCTGTCGGATCGCGATGATCGTCTGGATTCGCTGCGCGAGTATTACCCTGAAGCCAACCCGGACGACTGGGATATGTGGACCGCCGGTCAGCGCGTGCAGATCATCAAGAAAACCGAAGACGGCGGCACCTTGCAGTTCGGTACTGAAGTCGTGGTTTCCGAAGACGGCAGCATGTCGACTCTGCTTGGTGCTTCGCCGGGTGCGTCCACTGCCCCGCCGATCATGCTGAACCTGATGAAGCGCGTTTTCCCCGAGCAGGTAGCCAGCGCTGAATGGCAGGCCAAGCTCAAGGAAATCATCCCCTCCTACGACCAGAAGCTGGCTGAAAACCCGGCGCTGCTGCGCGAAGTACGCCTGAATACCTCCCGCGTACTGCAGCTTGAAGGCCAGGAAGCATTCGTGCGCGCCAACCTGCCAGGCGAAGACAGCCCGAGCGCCGAACAAAACGAAGAGCAGACCGAGAGCCTCTAAGGCGCTCACTGCCAAGCAACAAAAGGCTTGCCCCGCTGCGGGCAAGCCTCTGGCGGTACACCTCACCCGCCATACCTCCCTTTACTATCCGGTGACCTGAATGACGCGTGACGATGTGAAGAACCGGCATGCCCGAGGGATCGTTTTCGATACTCACGTGATGGCAAACCCCGCCAATACCAAAGAATGGATCGACGATCCATCCGCAGACGAAGACGATAAACCAACGCGCGCCAGCCGCTGGCCACAGCCTTCGCTCGTCAGATCCCCCGCTATACTCCATTCCAGTTATAACCATAGGCCGATAAAGATTTTTACCGCATGAAGCCGTGCAGGTAGACTACCCGGCTTTCGCGCCCGTGGTACCGGGCCGTGCTTTACAGATGGAAGGTAAATGCGTGATTGATTTCAAGCAGGTGCACAAAGCCTATCGCGTAGGAGGCCGGTCAGTGCCTGCGCTGCAACCGACCGATCTGCAGATCGCCCGGGGCGAAGTGTTCGGTATCGTCGGCCACTCCGGTGCCGGCAAGAGCACCCTGCTGCGCCTGATCAACCGTCTGGAGGAACCCTCCGGCGGCAGTATCGTTATCGACGGTGAAGACGTTACCCAGTTGGACGCCAAGGGCCTGCGCGCGTTTCGCCGCCAGGTCGGCATGATCTTCCAGCATTTCAATCTGCTGTCGTCCAAGACCGTGGCCGACAACGTCGCCTTGCCCCTGAAGCTGGCCGGCGAGCTGAGCCGAGCCGAAATCAACACCCGCGTAGCCGAGTTGCTGGTGCGCGTTGGCCTGACCGAGCACGCCAACAAGTACCCCGCGCAATTGTCCGGCGGCCAGAAGCAGCGTGTCGGCATTGCCCGCGCGCTGTCGACCAACCCCAAGGTGCTGCTCTGCGACGAAGCCACCAGCGCGCTGGACCCGCAAACCACCGCCTCGGTATTGCAGTTGCTGGCCCAGATCAACCGCGAGCTGAACCTGACCATCGTGCTGATCACCCATGAAATGGACGTGGTACGCCGCGTCTGTGATCGCGTTGCGGTGATGGATGCCGGGGTGATTGTCGAGCTGGGCGCGGTGACCGAGGTGTTCCTGCACCCCCAGCACCCGACCACCCGGCGCTTCGTGATGGAAGACGAGCAGATCGATGAGGGCATACAGCGTGATGATTACGCCCATGTTGAAGGCCGCATACTGCGTCTGACCTTCACCGGCGACGCCACCTACGCCCCGTTGCTCGGCAGTGTCGCGCGGGAAACCGGTGTGGATTACAGCATCCTCGCCGGCCGTATCGACCGCATCAAGGACACGCCCTACGGCCAGTTGACCCTGGCCCTGACCGGCGGCGACATAGACGCCGCGCTGGCCTGCTTTACCCGCGCCGACGTTCATTTGGAGGTACTACGCTGATGGAAGCCCTGTTCCCCAACGTCATATGGCCGGAAATCTGGCAGGCCACGCTGGACACCCTGAGCATGCTCGGCGGCTCCATCTTCTTTACCATCGTGCTCGGCTTGCCGCTGGGCGTGCTGCTGTTTCTGACCGGTCCGCGGCAGATGTTCGAGCAGAAATGGTTCTACCAGGCGATGTCGCTGGTGGTGAACATTCTGCGCTCGGTGCCCTTCGTGATCCTGTTGATCGTGATGATTCCCTTCACGGTGGTGATCGCCGGCACCTCGCTGGGCGTCGCCGGCGCCATTCCACCGCTGGTGATTGGCGCCACCCCGTTCTTCGCAAGGCTGGTGGAAACCGCCATGCGTGAAGTGGACCGCGGCATTATCGAGGCCACCCAGGCCGCCGGCGCCACACCCCGGCAGATCGTTACCAGCGCCCTGCTGCCCGAAGCAATGCCGGGCATCATCGCCGCCGTGACCGTTACCGCGATTACGCTTGTGTCCTATACCGCCATGTCCGGCTTGATCGGCGGCGGCGGGCTCGGCGACCTGGCCGTGCGCTATGGCTACCAGCGCTACCAGCCGGATGTCATGGTCGTTACCGTTGTGTTGTTGTTGATACTGGTCCAGGTGCTGCAAAGCATCGGCGACCGGTTGGTTGTGCATTTTTCACGCAAGTGAAGACATTTATCCCAAGAAAGAAGGCAGGCCACCGGCTATCCGCCGCAAGCCTGCGTGTTATCCCACAAGGAGCTTGAAATGAAGAAATTACTCACTGCCCTGGCCGCTGCTGCGGCTCTGACCACCCTGCCAGCCCTGGCTGCCGAGAAGATCTCCGTCGCGGCTACCGCCGTACCCCACGCCGAGATTCTCGAATTCGTCAAACCGGCCCTGGCCAAAGACGGCGTAGAGCTGGATATTCGCGTCTTCACCGATTACGTACAGCCCAACGTACAGGTCGCGGAAAAGCGTCTGGACGCCAACTTCTTCCAGCACCTGCCCTACCTGGAAGAGTTCAACAGCAGCCGTGGCACTGACCTGGTCAGCGTTGCCAGCGTGCACGTCGAGCCTTTTGGTGCCTACTCCAGCAAGATCGAAAGCCTGGATGATCTGCCCGAAGGCGCCAACGTGGTCATCCCCAACGACGCCACCAACGGCGGCCGTGCGCTGCTGCTGCTGCAGAAAGCCGGCGTAATCACATTGAAGGACGAAGGCAACATCCTCTCCACCCCGCGTGATATCGCCGAAAACCCGAAGAACATCCGCATCCGCGAACTGGAAGCTGCCACCCTGCCGCGCGTACTCAACCAGGTAGACCTGGCGCTTATCAACACCAACTACGCCCTGGAAGCCGGTCTGAACCCGACTGAAGATGCGCTGGTGATCGAAGGTGCCGAGTCGCCCTACGTCAACATTCTGGTCGCCCGTTCTGACAACGCCGAAAGCGATGCCATCCAGAAGCTGGCCAAGGCGCTAAACAGCCCGGAAGTGAAAGCCTTTATCGAAGAGAAGTATGAAGGTCAGGTGTTGCCTGCCTTCGAGTGAGATAAAGCAGGCTGGAGCCTTTGTCTCTCCGCCTGCCTAACGCAATCAAGAAACGCCCGGTGCTGTGCATCGGGCGTTTTTTTATTCTGGGGGGATAAAGTATCCAGGTACGAAGCAATCCGGGCGAGTTTACTGGCCCTTCCGCTACTGATTAGCCATGTACTGGGCAAATTTCTCAACATCCAACGACCCGAGGCCGGTCGCGATATCGTAGCCAGGGCCCGTTGAATACCCCCCGGAGTGTCCATCCACAACATCATTCAGCACGTCGGAAGTGTTAGACCCAGCATTTGCTGATACAAGCTGGTAGAGGAATTTATGGATCGAATTTGGCGAAGTGTGTGAGGAAGACAACATCGGCTTATTGACGTTTCTCCTGGCCTGATTGGCGATGGCAACCGCACCGGCAAACAACGTCGAAGATACCGAGGTACCGCCAAACCCCAACCACCCTCCGGCAATCGATGAATAGATGCGGGCTCCGTAGCTAGGATCAGCGTTAAAGACCAAGTCCGGTACGGACCGAAACGCCGTAGTGTTGGCTTTCTGGACGGCTGAAACCTGGTAACTGGGCATTGATTCGTACACAGACATGCCAGCGCCTGTCTCCCCCCACGCGCTCTCGACCAACGGACTTACCGAATTTGGTGTGGTGCCACCAACCGCGACCACGTCCGGAGACGCGGCCGGAAAGTTGACCACTCCGTTATTGCCCGCAGCCGCGACGAAGACAATTTGACTATTTTGAAACAGGTAAGCACGCGAGCCTTCCGACGCGTACTCAGAGATGCCGAAAGGCATCAATATGATATTTACCCCTAAATTTACAGCCGTCGTTATTGCCGTGAGCATATCGCTCTGATTCGTGGTTTTTGCCTCGATGACGAAGACAGTCGCCCCCGGGCTTATGGCATTGATCATCTGAACCGAGAGGTTGCTCTGTAGGGACCAGCTGGTATTGGTAATATTCCCCGCCTGGTTGATGATGTTCAGGGTGATTGGTTTCAGACTATATTGCGCTGCGAACTTATTGAGGTCGTTCTGCAGGCTCGAATAATGGTAAGCCGTGATCACCGCCACCTTGACCCCATAGCCTGCAGGTTTCCCATTTAGAGAGGCTGGTACGTTATAGGCCTGCTGAAACTGCTGAGGCGTCCACGCTCCTGGCGGGGTCGAACTGACTGAACTGGCTGAGCTCTGCAAGCTCATGGTCTGCCGAAAGCTGGAAGTCTCCACGGGAGCGTCGTCAGTAGCCAGCACGTAAGCGTGCTGGAAATCATCCTCGGCAGGCACATACCCCGCGTCTTCCTGGGCAGGGCTTTCATTCTCGGCGTTATCGTTATCGCTATTGATGCTGATCTTGCAACCGTAAAGCCCTGAGGCTAGTAATAAAACAGCCAAACAGGCGCTGCGCCGCACCGAATTTGTAAGTCCGTTCATTGTGTCTTGGAACCGAGTGGTCTGGAGGTAGCGAAAGCATAGATGGCCTTTTCATTAATAGCCATATGCCAGAAGACTCTCTATTGCATGTATTCGAGTAAATCTGCCCTGGCCCGGACCTCACCCGTCCGAGCTTGAAAAGCCAGTTCACAATCCCCCGAGTTCCGATATTCACCGCCTGAATATGGCTCCCGACAGCTCAAACGAATCTGTGCGGCGGCCTACCCACTATGTCACTATACTTGCCGTGCTTGACCTGCCGCCAGGGAATCTCGACTACTCTCAAAGCCAGCCAGGCAACACCTGGAGCGAGTGATCACAACATGCGATTACAGCCCGCGTATACCTATAACAACGTACTTAGAAGGGGTTGTCCATGAGTGCCATCACTGGGGGCCAAGGCCACTTGGTCGGCTACGGTTCCAAGGCGTACCGCAATTATGTGCTCTTCGCGCTGACACTGATTTACATCTTGAATTTCGTCGACCGCGCGCTGCTTGCGGTCGTCGGTCCCGATCTGGTACCGGATCTAGGTATTTCCGACACTCAGTTCGGGCTTCTCACCGGCTTCGGTTTCGCCCTGCTCTACACAGCCGTGGGCATCCCGCTAGCGCGCTTTGCCGATGTCGCCCATCGCGTGTGGATCATGACCGTCTGCGTGGCGTTGTGGTCACTGATGACGGCGCTGTGCGGCCTTGCCACGGAAGTCACCATCGGCTCGGTGACCATCGGCGCGTTCTGGATTCTGCTGATGTGCCGCGTTGGCGTAGGTATCGGCGAAGCGGGCTGTACACCGCCGGCCAACTCCCTGATCGCCGACTACTTCATCCCGCGTGAACGCTCTCAGGCGCTGGGCTTTTACGCCATGGGCGTCACACTCGGCACCATGTTCGCCAACTTGATCGGCGGCTGGGTTACCGACATGTTCGATTGGCGCACCGCCTTTTTCGTCGTCGGTTTGCCGGGTCTGCTGGTCGCCCTTGTGTTCAAATTGACGGTCAAGGAACCGCCCCGCGGCTACACCGATCCGCAGGTCTTGGAGAAAAAAGAACGCGCCAGTCTGGGCGAGGCTATCCACGAACTGATGGGCAAGCCTGCTTTCTGGCTGATGACCGCCGGCGCCACCATTGCCGCGTTCTGCGGCTACGGCATCTCTTCGTTCCAGTCGATCTTTCTGGTCCGCACTTACGAAATCACCGCCGGTCAGGCTGCGATCTGGATCAACACGCCGGTAGCGCTGTCTGCGGCCATCGGCACCTTCGCCACTGGCTGGCTAGCGACCAGGATTTACAAGAAGCACCCTGGCGCTATCGCCTGGGTACCGGCGATAGGCCTGGCAATCTCGGTTCCGTTCTATATTTTCGCCTTCACCACCGACAACCTGCTCTACGCTGCCATCGGCCTGGTCATCGCCGGCTTCGTGAAGTACGGCTACCTGGCCGCTCAGTACACCATTGGCCAGGGTGTGGTCAGCATGCGTGTGCGCGCCATGGCCACGGCAGTGATGCTGCTGCTCGTCAACCTGATTGGCTACGGCTTCGGCCCGCTGTTCATTGGCGCTGTCTCCGACATCTTCTTCAACTCCGGCGTTGCCGAGTTCGGCGTCGCGGCTGGCGAACTGGCGCGCAGTCAGTGTCACCCCGCCGTGCTAGGTCAGCTAAGCCAGAACCTGCAGGAAGTCTGTGGCCAGGTTTACGCGCAAAGCCTGCAAACCGCCATGATCATCATGGCCTGCTTGTACTTCGGTAGCGCACTGTGCTTCCTGGTGACCTGGCGCCGGCTGGGCAAGGATATGGTCGACAGACAGGTTGTAAACCCCGTCACGCCATAAACTCCATAAGTGGCTAATCAGAGGGCGCATTGCGCCCTCTTTTTTTGCGCTTAAAAGAATAACTGAGGTCATCAACTCTGCGAGCTTGATGGTAGCGCACTTGCGATAATGTGGCTTGCAAGCTACATTATGTGGCATATAAGCTATTTTTGTCGCCCAGGAGCCACAAATGTCCTCGCTATATGACGTGTCCGAAATGCTTAAGCAGGCGCGACGTGACGCGAAGCTGAGCCAGGAAGCAATAGCCAGCCTTGCCGGCGTATCCCGCTCCACAGTAGCCCGCATGGAAACATTGGCCAAAGGCGATATGAGCGTCTCTGCGTTGGTTCGCCTGCTGGAGGCTGCAGGGTATGACTTGAAGCTGGTCAAGGTCGGTCACGGTCGTACCCTTGAGGATATCCTCATTGAACAGCGCTCCGGGAGAGACTGGCCATGATGCTTGACGTACACGTTAGCGGAAGACGCGTGGCCAAGCTCTATCGCGAGCGCGATGAATACGTCATGAAATACCTTCCAGACACCGAACCGGCAGACTTTGTCAGCTTGACCATGCCCGTTCGTGAAGAGCCCTGGCGCTGGCCACGGGATCTGTTTCCATTTTTCCGACAGAACCTTCCCGAGGGTTATTTGCTGGGCGTTATTCGTGAAGAGTTCGGCGCCATGCTGGATGGCACCGACTTATCACTCCTGGGTTTAGTAGGCGGTACAGGCATCGGCAGAGTCGCGATTACGCCTGAAGGCGTTCAACCCGGTATCGAGATGGAACCTCTCGAAATCACCCACATGCTCCAGGCGGAAAACACCACGGAACACTTTGCCGAACTGGTACGCCAGTACGCACGGGTGGCCATATCCGGGGTGGTGCCAAAGTTCATCGCAAAAGATGCCTCACACAACCCACAGCCGCTGGGTAAGCCAACGCTGAGGACCGGATTTCACATCATAAAAGGTTCGGATGACAACACCCCCTTCCTCGGTTTCAACGAGTTCTACACCATGCGTGTACTGGAACGCCTGAATGTCGTACCCGTTGCTACCTGCCAGATGTCTGACGATGGAAGGGTTCTGGTAGTCGACCGTTTTGACGTTGATGAGCGAGGAATCCCACGCTATGGCCTGGAAGATGCGTGCGGACTACTGGGCTTGCCACCACACGAAAAGTACCGCCCCACAGTAGAACAGGTGTGGAACGCAACCCGGTCTTATATAGGCGCAGATCAACTCCGCTTACAGCGCGAGCACCTGGGCTGGCATCTGCTGACCAATTACGTGGTGCGCAACGCAGATTGCCACGCAAAAAATATCGCGCTGTATTACACCTCCCAGACCGATGTCGGCTTTACCCCAGTCTATGACCTGGTGACCACACAGGCTTACCCTCGATTCGCTGCTAGCCCACCCGGGCTTTCCATCGGCGGCAGGCAAACCTGGACGCCAGGCCGCTCGCTGGAAACCTTTTTCAAATCGGTGCTGAGCATTCCCCCAGCACGCTACGCAGCCATGGTTGAGCAACTCTGTCAGTCAGCCGTAGAAGTTGGGCAAGAGGTGATTGAAGCATCGAAAAACGAACCCGCCTGGCGCGATGTCGCCAAGCACATGGCGCACGCCTGGAATGCAGGAATGGAGACATTACGCAGCGCCAAGGCCGCACCCCAGTTTCGCGGTTTGGATAACGCCATCGCAGAAGCTGGCTTCTCAGGGCCGCGCAAACCAGAGTCTAGAGGCGAAGTAATTGGTCGCTCGGAGCTGTTGGCGAAAAAGCGCTGAAGGCTTGAACGTGCCTTTTCGTTTTGAACAAGCCGCTTTGCGTGGCACCTCAGACCTGCTTCACCGCACACACGCCATTGGCCCGATGCTGACCGGTGTAGGACACATCAGGCGAACCATCCGGATTGATCATCAGCGAGATCGTCACCGCGCTGCCCTTGGCCTCGTAGTAGGTATCGCTGAACTTGGTCAACGCCCCTTCCTTGCCATTGATATAAATCGGCCCGCCCTGATCGGCATGCACCTCAATCTCGCCCGGACAGGTCGCATTGAACAGCGGAACGCCTGCGCTCGCCAAACCGCAAAAGCTCATCGCCACGATCAGCACACAATATTTCTTCATCGCACTTCTCGGCACACGACCAACGTCCAAGGGCAAATCGCCTGACCGCCAAACTGGGCGTTCCAGTAGATTAGATCATTGGTAGCGTGCTGCGATGCCATGCTGAGCGGCTCATTTGCCCCCGCACCAATGGTCGTGACTAGGAACATGGCAGTTTAGTGCAAAATCGCCTACGCTTCTTGTATGAGTCCCCAGGCCGTTGCTGAGGTCTAGTATCGGGCTGGAGCGATCTGATTGCCTTTGACACTCGTTCATTGCCAATCCGGACCTGCCCGCGCGTATTGCCAGCAACTGGCCCATCAATGCGGTCCACCCAACCAGCATGTACGCACAACGGGTAAAGGCTATACGCACTACCTACCCCACCTGTCGTTCTCAAGCGACCGATGCCGTAGGGTAATCCCCCCAAAAAACAGCGGTGATCAGAAGTAGAATTTTCCGTAAGCTAAGCGCAGGGAGATTCTGCAATGAAAACATCACGTTTTTCCGACAGCCAGATCATGGCAATCCTGAAGCAAGCCGAGAACGGTGTAGCGGTGCCTGACCTCTGCCGTGAGCACGGCATGAGCAGCGCCAGTTTTTACAAGTGGCGCGCCAAGTTCGGCGGCATGGATACCTCCATGATCAAGCGCATGAAAGAACTTGAGGACGAGAATCGGCGGCTGAAAAAGATGTATGCCGAAGAACGGCTCAAGGCCGAGCTACGCCAGGAGGCCCTTGAGGGAAAGTGGTAAAGCCGTCTCTCCGCCGTGAGATGGCGCAAAAAGCCGTTGCCGCTGCTCGCTGTAGTATTCGCCAGGCTTGTGTGATCTTCGGTATCAGTGAGACCTGCTATCGCTACCGGGCCAAGCTCAGCAGTGAAAACGCCGAGATCGCTGATTTGCTGGTGCGTTTGACCCATAACCAGCGTAACTGGGGCTTTGGTCTGTGTTTTCTGTATCTGCGCAACGTGAAGGGATACCCCTGGAACCATAAACGCGTTTACCGGATCTACCGGGAGCTGGAATTGAACCTGCGTATCAAGCCCCGCAAGCGGTTAATACGTGCGAAACCAGAACCACTGGCTGTGCCCACGGCCATCAATACCAGTTGGTCCATGGACTTCATGCACGACCAGCTAGAGGATGGCCGCAGCTACCGGCTGTTCAATGTGATCGATGATTACAACCGGGAAGGACTGGGCATTGAGGTAGATCTGTCATTGCCCTCAGAACGCGTTATACGAGCTCTGAATCAGATCATCGAGTGGCGGGGAAAGCCTCTCCAGATGCAATACCCCCGGCAGAAGCTGAGGCAAACTTCTACCAGCAACAATCCGGTCAGGCCATGGCGGCCTGACTTAAACGAAATGGCCTCCATAAAACCCGGTGTGATTCAACCGCAGGATGTGATGTTTCATTCGGATCAAGGCAGCCAGTATGCCAGCCGGAAATTCAGGCAGCGGCTGTGGCGCTATCGCATGCGACAAAGCATGAGCCGAAGGGGTAACTGCTGGGACAATGCGCCCATGGAGCGGCTTTTCCGAAGCTTGAAGTCGGAATGGGTACCAGCCACCGGCTACACCACGTTTAGCGAAGCACAGCGGGATATTAGCTACTACTTGATGACGCGTTACAACTGGCTGCGACCACATACATACAACGGTGGTCTGGCACCTGCCAGGACAGAAGAAAACCTTAATCCACTGTCCGGAATCAGTTGACCACTACAATGACCCTGTCTGTCATAAGTTACAGTAGTGGTGCAAAAAGGTATGCCGCACGTGCGCCGATGCGGTACCAAAGCGACAACTCATCGAGATCGGCCAGTTGCATCTGTCGCGCCCGGGCAAAATCTTGCTCGAACATAGCCTCTACCTCGGCAGCAAAGGTCTGATCGACAACCAGTGCTGTCACCTCGAAGTTGAGTCGAAACGAGCGATTATCCAGATTAACGGTACCCACGCCCGCACCTACGTCATCAACTAAAAAGCTCTTGCCGTGCAAAAAGCCCTGTTCATAACGGTAGACCTTTACGCCGGCTTCCAGTAAGGGACCGAGAAACGTATATGCTGCATAATAGAGCAGAGGATTGTCAGGCCGCTGAGGGATTAGAATGCGTACATCCACTCCATTGATTGCCGCCAGCTTGAGCATCGAGAGCACGCTTTCATCAGGGACGAAATAGGGACTGGAGATCCATACCCGTTGGTTGGCCGAGTGGATCGCCTGTTGGATCATCAAGCTGGCAGTTTCAAAACTGTCAGCCGGTCCCGACGGCAAAATCAATACAGGGACCGCATGGTGGCTGGGAATGCTGGGCTCCCATGGCAGATCCAGAATCTCCTCGGTTGCCCAATGCCAATCCTCACTAAACAGCAGTTGCAGAGCCAACGCTGCCGGACCTTCGATCAGCAGATGGGTATCACGCCAGGGGCCCAGTGCGGGATGACCGTGCAGGTATTCATTGCCAATATTGAAGCCTCCTACCCAGGCACGGGCACCGTCAGCCACCACGATTTTACGGTGATTGCGAAAATTCAGCTGGAAGCGGTTTCCCGCACCGCGCGTTGAATGAAAGCGATGCACCTGAACCCCCGCGTCACGCATGGTCTGCAGATAATCAGCAGGCAAAGCATAGCTTCCGATTTCATCGTATAAAAAGTAAACCTCTAGCCCTTCGCGCGCCTTGTCGATCAGTCGTGCCTGCAGCGCCAAGCCGACATCGTCAGCCCGGACGATATAAAACTGCACTAGCAAGTAGCGTTCGGCAGCGTCTATGCCGGCAAACAGGCTGTCGAAGGTATCTTTTCCGTCAATCAGTAGTGACACCTGATTACCTTGAAGAAACGGCAGCTTGGCCAGGCGCTCCACGCCTGCCAGGTGCTTGTTGCCATGAGCAAGCTCTGCATGCTGTCGCCGCAGCTCAGCCATTTTTGTCATCAGCGCCAGAGCGAGCTCCGAATCTTCGTCACGCCGTGCGTTGACGTAACCCTGGAACTTGGTTCGCCCGAACACCCAATAGGCAGGCACAGCGACATACGGCACCGTATTCAATGACACTATCCAGGCCACGGCCCCTTGAGCCGTGCGTGTTGACATCAGCGCATCGACAGATGAAGCAAACCCGAGCACATGGAAAACTCCCGCCAACAGCAGCCAGCGCTGCCAGGGACGTCGCCCCGTCGAGATTCGCTCTGGTTCGCTCGTAAGATCCACCATGATCGCCTCTTTGATTTACCCCTGTGTTGGCAACCCGGGCGCGTATGCAGGGTACCTTGGTCAAATAATATACCTTAAAACTCCGGATGGGCGTCCCCAACTTCCAGGTAACTAGCTTGACGTGTGTGTAAGACACAGATGCATAGTCACCAGGGAGTGTGCAGCTCGTGTGGAACTCCTTGGAGCTTGACCTAGGTCAAGAATCTAAACGGAGTCTGCGACTAATCTGAGTTACATGCCACCGTAGATGAGGGAACGGATGTATGAGAGTCAATGAGCTGGCGAAGGATCTCAAGGTAACGGCGGACACGGTTCGCTTCTACACTAGGACTGGTTTTTTGAAGCCGACGAAAAATCCCGTCAATGGTTACAAGATATACGGGGCACACGACCGTAGGCTAATGCGTTTCATCCTGAGTGCGCGGCAACTTGGCTTCTCGGTTGATGACATCAGCCAAATCCTCGCCACAGCTCAACGGAAGAGGTCTCCTTGCCCTCTTGTCAGGCAACTTATTCAACAGCGACTGCTGGAAAACGAAAAGAGCTTTCTAGACAGCCTACGCTTACGTCAGCGCATGCTCGATGCAATCAGTCAGTGGGACAGAAAACCCGATCAGGCTCCAACAGGCGCGCTGATTTGCCACTTGATTGAAGAATTTAGCGACGCTAGCAATGAAAAGAGGACAGGATAATGCATGTTGGAGCCTGGGGCTTGGCCATAATCGTAACGGTCGTCATATCGTGGTTGATGTATCGTTATCTGGCACCGGACAGCTGGAAAGAGTGGACGCGCGCGGGGGTGCTGCAGGCTTTCATCATCGCCTTTTATGCCGAGATGTATGGTTTTCCATTGACGATCTACTTTCTCGCGCGCTTCTTCGGTCTAGACTTGGTCTGGGGCGAAGGGGGCAACCTCTGGGCGCAACTTTTCGGCACGCCAATGGCGCACATCATTGCCATGATCCTTGGCTATACTCTCGTGTTCTACGGCGCGGTACTCGTTGCCGACGGTTGGCGACAAATTCATCAAGCGCGGCGGAGTGCCTCGCTGAAGACTGATGGCATTTACGCTCACATACGTCACCCTCAGTACACCGGTCTCTTCCTCATCGTATTCGGTGAAGGTGTTGTGCACTGGCCAACTATCGTTTCAGTGATCGCCTTTCCAGTGATTCTCCTCGCCTACACATTGTTGGCTCGCAAGGAAGAACGACAGATGCTGGACCAGTTTGGCGATGAGTACCGCGCCTACCAACGGCGAGTCCCGATGTTTTTCCCCCACCTAAATAGCACACCACGTCAGGAGGCCTGAATGAGCGGAAACATAATGACCATCATAAGCGGTTTTGCTCTACTGACTGTTTTCGGCTTTGTGTACTGGAACTTGCAACGAAAGCGCGCTCATCGAGAAAAAACAGGCGGAACAAAATGAGTACTGAATCAAAGCACAAAATGGCCTCGGCGAGACTGACTGTGCCCGGCATGGGCTCAGACCATTGTGCTGGTATCGTCAAAACGTCACTAAAGCGCTTGGACGGCATCGGTGAAATCACGACCAACATCGCATCCCACCGCGTGGAGGCCAGCTATGACTCCAGCGCGCTGGATCTGACCGATATTCGCAAAGCCGTCGAAAAGGCAGGCTACGAGGTCGCATCGGCTAGCAGTTCGGGAGCTGGCAACAATGTGCAGCTTATCGTGCCGGGCATGGGTTCCGATCATTGTGCCGGTATTGTGCGCGAGTCCCTCCTGCGACTAGATGGTATCCAGTATATCGATATCAGTATCGCCAGCCACAAGGTACACATTGAGGTAAGCGGAGGCGGCCCCACTGCGGAACAGCTAAAGCAAGCGGTTGAAAAGGCCGGTTACGACGTTGCCAAGGTCTCTTCCGAGGGGGACGATGACAATGCCGAGAATGATGCCGATATAGAAGGCGCCTATCTGCGTCAGGCGCTCAAACGCTTGTGGATTGCCGGTATCCCCACCACTCTGATCATGCTGTTGATGATCCCCCATATGTTCTGGCAACCGATACCCGGCTATTTGTTCATCGTGGCTTTACTAGGCTTCCCGGTGGTCTTTCTTTACGGCGGTGCCGCGACTCACAAGTCTACCTGGCGCTCGCTCACGAATCGCACGTTCAACATGGATGTACTGATCTCCCTGGGCAGCGTCCCGCCCTATCTGATCGGTCTGGCGGGATTTTTCATCACCATGACCTCTTTCATGGAGATGGCCGCAACCATCATGACCTTTCACCTGCTAGGCCGTTATCTTGAGGCCAAGGCCAAGGGCCGAGCCTCCCAGGCGATTCGCAAGTTGCTGACCCTGGGTGCAAAAACGGCGCGGGTAGAACGGGATGGCCAGGAGATAGAAGTGCCCATCAAGGAGCTGCAGCCTGGGGACATCATGGTGATCCGGCCGGGCGACAAGGTGCCCACCGATGGAGAAGTCATCGAGGGCGAAAGCCATCTGGACGAGTCCATCGCCACTGGGGAATCGGCGCCCGTGTTCAAGGCGAGTGGTGATACCGTCATCGGCGCGACCATCAATAAGGAAGGATTTTTGCGGGTCAAGGCCACCAAAGTGGGCGGCGATACCTTTTTGTCCCAAGTGATCAAGCTGGTAGAGCAGGCACAGGGCTCACGGGTGCCCATCCAGGAATTTGCAGACCGTATGACCGGTCGCTTCGTACCGATTGTCATCCTGATTTCCCTGGCGAGTTTTGTGGCCTGGTTCATGGCGGCTGACAGCCTGCGGCCGATACTGGAATGGGGCGCGACCTTCCTGCCATGGGTAAACCCAGATGCGTCCAGCACGGCGCTGGCTTTGATTGCTGCCATCGCTGTACTGGTCATTGCATGCCCTTGCGCATTAGGTCTGGCGACGCCAACTGCCCTGATGGTCGGGTCCGGCATAGGCGCCGAGCGCGGCATCCTGATCCGGTCCGGCGAAGCTATCCAGACCTTCAAGGACGTCAAGGTCATCGTGCTCGACAAAACGGGCACTATCACGCGGGGCGAGCCTAGGCTGACCGAAGTGGTTGTGGCCGATGGCGTCTCTGAACAGCAGTTATTGCACTGGGCAGCGACGGTCGAGAATGCCTCGGAGCATCCCATCGCACGCGCTATTGTCGAGGGTGCTGCTGATCGGGGGGTGAAACCAGGAGTAGTAACGGAATTCCGTTCCACCGGGGCCCGAGGCGTGTCCGGAAAAGTTGATGACGCTCTGGTGCTGATAGGCAACCGCAAGTTGCTTGCCGAAGAAGGCGTGAGTGGCCTCACGGCGCTGGACGGTGATCTGAATGAGCTGGAGGGGCGCGGTCGCACTGCCGTACTGGTAGCTGTTGGAGGTAACGCGTGTGGCATCGTCGCGGTAGCGGATACGATCAAGGAAGAATCCATTGCAGCGATTCGCGGCATGCATGAGCTGGGTCTTCATGTGGTGATGATCACAGGTGACAATGAGCGCGCCGCGCGCACTGTTGCCGAGGAAGTGGGCATCGACGAGGTGCAGGCCGGGGTGCTCCCGGAAGGCAAAGTCGATGCGATTCGCGAACTTCAGAAAAAGTATGGCAACTACGTCGCCATGGTGGGCGACGGCATCAATGATGCGCCCGCGCTAAAACAGGCCAATGTGGGCATTGCCATTGGCGCGGGAGCCGATGTTGCCATCGAGGCAGCAGATGTGACTCTGGTACGTGGCGAACTGACCGGTGTGGTCGAGGCTATGCACCTCTCCCGCGCCACCTTCAGCAAGATCGTGCAGAACCTGATCTGGGCCAGTGCTTATAACGTGGCCGCAATACCGATCGCTGCCATAGGTTTGCTTCATCCGATGATCGGTGTCGTTGCGATGACGGCGAGTTCGCTTTCGGTGATTGGCAACTCGCTGTTACTCAAGCGGGTGAAGCTGGATGGGGTCAAGAAAACTCGCACAGTCAGTTAACCATCTTAAAGCAACATTGGAGAACCCAGCATGGAAACAAAATCGGGATACTGGACCAGTCTTCATGGAGTAGCCACTCTTGCCCTGATAGGCGCGGCACTCTACTTCATCTTTGTGGAGCACGGTGCGCACGTTCTTCCGTATCTCCCTTTTCTTATCATTTTGCTCTGCCCCTTGATGCATATCTTCATGCACAAGGGTCATAGCCAGCACGACAGCGGGGCAGGCAACCAGTCGGAAGCAGACGAAGCCTATCGCCGTGGGCTGGAAGAGGGGCGTAAAGAATCGTCTAAAGACTCTTGATCATCCAAGAAGGGGCGTTAAACCGTCAATGCGAGTGCATCACCCTTGATAGGGCGGCGCTTGTACGGGGGCTTGCCTATCAGTTGGGCGATACTGCCGGGGAGTTCCTGGCCAGCCCGCTCTGGGGGCATTTTTTCTCGGATGCCGCCGTGTTCCTCCCCAGGGAGGATTTGGTAACCATGCAGACCGTGGTAAGAGCGCTGGAAAGCGCGACCCTGCTGCCGGACTATCGGCAAAAGGTGCTGTCCTGGGCACCGGAAACAGCACAGGTCAGTCACGGCCCGGTCGGCGCCTTCATGGGCTACGATTTCCACCTTGGCGAAACCGGCCCCCGTCTTATCGAGATCAACACCAACGCGGGCGGAGCCTTTCTGAACGCCCAGCTGGCCAGGGCGCAGAAACGTTGTTGCAATCGCGATGTGAACGCCTCGTGGATTGAAGACTTCGATGCTGCGGTGATCAGACAGTTCGAGGCCGAATGGCGGTCCCAGCGCGGAGGCGAAAGACCTTCACGTATCGCGATCGTTGATGATCAGCCGATGGGACAATATCTTTATCCTGAATTCAGGCTGGCGCAGCAGCTTTTTGAAAAACAGGGTATCGATGCCGTCATCCTTTCCCCCGCCGAGCTCAGGTATGAGGCAGGCGTTCTTTACGGTAACGGCCTGCCGGTCGACATGGTCTACAACAGACTGGTCGATTTCGCGCTGGATCTTCCTGAACATGCCTCCCTGCGCAAAGCATGGATGGAAGGGGGGGCCGTCATCACACCCAACCCTTTTGCCCATGGGATCCTCGCGGACAAGCGCAATTTGACAGTGCTGTCCGATCGAACGCTGCTCGAACAATGGGGGTTGAATCCAGAGGACGCCATTACGCTTGAAAAGGCAGTTCCCAGTACAGTGCACGTGAGCGAGGAAAACGCATCATTGCTCTGGAGTCAAAGGCGCGAGCTGTTCTTCAAGCCGGTTGCCGGCCATGGCAGCAAAGGTGTTTATCGAGGAAGCAAGCTTACCAAAGGCACGTTCGCCAACATCCTTGAGAGCGAATATATTGCCCAGACCTACGTGCCGCCGTCAGAAAGAGTGGTAGTGACTGACGGAGAGTCACAACTGCTCAAGGTGGATGTGCGTCTGTATACCTACCGTGGAGAGGTAATCATGGCTGCTGCCCGACTGTACCAAGGGCAGACGACCAACTTCCGCACCCCTGGCGGGGGGTTTGCACCCCTGTTTTTCACGGACGCAGCGTAGAGGTTTAAGCAAGGGCCCCCTGCTCGCGATGCGATGGCCGCGAGCAGAGGCCGAACGGTCCGAAATTAGTCCTTTAGTGCCTTCTGGATTTCCGTGACGACGTAGTTGCCATTTTGCTCCTGCGCCCGGAACTGCACCGCATCCCCTACTTCAAGACCTTCCAGGTGTGCTGACTCGCTCACCCTGAACACCATGGTCATGGGCGGCATTTTCAGGTTGTCGATTGGGCCATGGCGCAGGGTCACGCGGTCTTCGGCAAGACGTCTAACCTCGCCGTCACTCAATGGCTCTTCCGCTTGAGCCTGTGATGGCATGGCAATGAGCAGACCCAGGCTCATCAAGGCAGCGATGGAAATTTTCTTCATGGTTGTATCCTCTGGTTAGTGATGACTGTCATGCGCTGATACCACTTGAACTCCGCCCTTCATGCCTGCCTGGAAATGCCCTGGCAGCAGACAGGCGAATTCAACGCGCCCTGCCCTGTTGAATGTCCAGATGATGCTTTGCGACTGGCCGGGATCGACGTGGGCCATGTAGGGTGCGTCGTGTTCCATGTTCGGAAACTGCTCCATCATTTCGGCGTGCTCTTCCAACTCTTCCTGTGTTCCCAGCACCAGCTCATGCAGCAGTTGGCCGTCGTTGTGAATCACCAGCTTCAGGGTTTCGCCTTCTGCTACGTCGAGGTGATCGGGATAGAAACGCATCTTGTCGTCCATGCGAATAACGACTTCACGATCAACTGCAGCTTCGTCGGCACCGATACCCCAGGCGGTCTGCTCTGGCGGCATTGACGGGCGCTCGCCATTAGAACCAGGGGCGTGGGCGAGCACGCTCGATGTAGCGGACGTCATAACCAGCGCGACAGTAGAAATTGGGGTCAGAGAAATTGGGGTCAGAGTAAAGCAGCTTGAGCGCGAGTGGCAGCTATGAGGTCTCTCACGCCCAATGGCAACTCATGACGGGGCGTATTGTCGACCACCAAACGTGGACTCAGAAGGAGCATTATTTAGCTTTCCTTCCGTTTGATCAAAAGCGAGATTAACAATTACAGGTACTTGCCGAGCGAGCTTGATGGCAGAGGGCTGGTCTTTCTTGTTGCTTTCCATGGATGCTTCTCCTTTTGGTAAGTCGCAAGTTATACATCGAATGACCCCTGCAACGGCTGGTCGCGCTCGGTAACCTCTCGTCGGCACAAACTGATCCGGCGCATCCAGCGAGCCCAGGTTCACTTCAATTTCCCACGTGGGAAGAGGCTCTCCTTTTTCAATATGTATCGCCCCGGAGTTGCCTTTATTTCTAGGTAGCTTATGGTAGCCAGTGTTGAACACGAGAAAGACCATTTTGCCATGCACATGACTGATAGAAATACCGCAAGACCTTTCGCCTTCCTGAATTAAGCCGGGACGGGGCAACCGTACCCGGCTTATCGTTTATCTCAAACATCACATAGGATTTTGAAATGTCGTCCGTTATTGGCGCTCGCGCGCATGTGCGCGGAAAAAACATCAGTGGTTCGACTTGCCTTATGATTGGTCCGCGCGAACTGGCCACTGTAGTGGGAAAACTGGAGTCTTTAGGTCTCGATGGCGCAAAAGCACTTAATGATCCTCGAGCACGAATCAACAGCACCGTTGTTTTATTGGATAGAGAAACTTTGGAGTTCCAAACGCTGACCCTAACTGCCAAAAATTACAGCAGAGGATCTCAAATTTCGATTTTCTCCCCACTGGGTTGTGCTCTGCTGGCGTGCCTGCCGGGACATAGCCTGACGATTCCCGGCTATGGCAGCGGATATAAGTTTTTAGTTTCGAGCGTCAAACACCCAGAATAAATATCCAGAACCCGGGCTCTCGCCACGAGAGCCCTACTGCTACCCCTCTGAATTGGCCCCGATTTCGAAGTTACTCAAGGCCTGCTTTGGCCGAAAGCGGCCTTTCACAGAATTTAATCCTCATCCCGATCCACCTCCTCCCGGTCCCCTTCATACCGCCTAACTCCCGCAAACTCCGGCAACCACCCCTCACGCCGTTTAACCCACAACTCATAAGTCGGCACAAACTGATCAGGCGTATCCAGCGAGCCCAGGTTCACTTCAATCTCATCAGCGGTGCGAGAGAAAACCGAAGAACCGCAATGCGGGCAGAAGTAGCGGCCCTGGTAGTCGTGGGGTTCGCCTTCGATGGTTACGGCGTCCTGCGGAAATACGGCAGATGCATGAAAAAGCGCGCCGTGGTATTTGCGGCAATCCATGCAGTGGCACAAACCAACGCGGTAGGGGCGGCCTGTGGCGGTGATGCGCACCTTGCCGCATAGGCAACCGCCGGTGAATGAGTCCATGCTGCGTCTCCTCTGCAATCTGCTTCAGTCTGGCGATGCCTCGCCCTGGTCAGTTAACAGTAGTGGAAGCTGTGTGCGCTGCAAGCTTGTACGTACTCAATGGGGACAAATTGGGGTCAGTGTATTGATTCGATAAGCTGGCCAACCCAGCTTATCGAACCGATTCAACCGACTGCGAATCACTCGACCCGTGTCAGCGTTACATCAATGTTCCCACGGGTGGCATTGGAGTAAGGGCAGACGATGTGGGCACGATCAATCAGGGTCTGGGCCTGTTCATCGTCCAGGTTTGGCAGGCTGATGCGCAGTTCAACCTCGATGCCGAAACCTGTGGGGATGGCGCCAATACCCACTACACCCTCAATCGATGCATCTGCTGGCATGCTGAGTTTGTCGCGCCCGGCGACGAACTTCATTGCACCCAGGAAGCAGGCCGAGTAGCCCGCAGCGAACAACTGCTCCGGGTTGGTACCTTCACCACCTGCGCCACCCAGTTCTCGCGGGGTAGTAAGCCCCACATCCAGCACGCCGTCGGAAGAGATGGCACGGCCATCACGGCCGCCGGTGGCTTCTGCATAGGCACGGTAAGCTACGTTTTGAATAGACATTGGGTAATCCTCTTCGCTTTAGTAAAAGTGGTGTTGCCTGTTGACGAAAAGGATTCTCGGGCATTTAATCGTACGAATTAGCACAATTAGTCTCAATTTTTTGACGTATCGTATTTATGGTTGACCGACTCGCTGCTTTGCTGGGGCACTTTGCTGTCAGTGCGCGCACCTTCCAATCCGGCCCGCTGTGCGGTATCAACACGCTGGATGGCGCGGAGCCCTTTGGTCAGTTGCATTTGCTGCGCCGCGGCAAGGCCGAGGTCTGGCATGGCGCCAGCAAGGCACACAGCCTGGACGGCCCAACCCTGCTGTTCTATCCGCGCCCCACGGCGCATCGCTTTGTGACCGACAGCGACAAGGGCGCAGACTTTGTTTGCGCACACATTGCCTTTGAGGGCGGCCCGGCAAATCCACTGGCCAGTGCCCTGCCCGCTTGCGTTTGCATACCGCTGGACCAGTTACCGGACAGCGTGTCGGTGCTGACGCTGCTGTTTGCCGAGGCCGAGGCCAACAACTGCGGTCGCCAGGTCATGCTTGATCGGTTGTATGAGGTGCTGTTGGTGCAGTTGCTGCGCCAGTTGATGGAGAACGGCAGCACCCAGGTTGGCCTGCTGGCAGGCTTTGCGCACCAGCAGCTACGCCGGGCGATTGTCGCCATGCACCAGGCGCCGGAGCAGGACTGGTCGGTTGAATCGCTGGCAGCCGTGGCGGGCATGTCGCGCAGTGTGTTTGCCAATCAGTTTCGCGAAGCGGTGGGCGAAACGCCTGCGAGCTACCTGCAGCGCTGGCGAGTGGGGCTGGTGCAAAAGTGGCTGAAGAATGGCCAACCGCTCCGGCTGATCGCCGAAGAGGCTGGCTACAGCAGCGAATCTGCGCTGTCGCGCGCCTTCAAGTCGCAGTGCGGATTATCACCCATGGCGTGGTTGAAGCAGGAGCGGTTGTTGGGGTAAAGCTTGGATCAGATGAACGTAGATACTGCCTCAAGCCTTCACCTGCCCCCACCCTCACCCTCCTCAACCGCTCATTGCGCTGAGCATCCACGCGTACAGTTCAATCCCGATTAGCACGTTGAATGGGAAGGTAATGCCGAGTGATGCCAGCATGACCAACCCTATGTCTGCATCAGCTATCGCGTGCCGCACGGCTACCGGCGCTGCGATATAAGAGGCACTGGCAGTCAACGTGGCCAGGATCACGATGGTGCCGGTCTCCAGTCCCAATGCCATACCCGTCAGCAAACCTGGCAATGAGAGAAGGGGCGGCATGCAGAGAGCGAAGGCAATCACTCGCCAATGGCGGAGCTGAACCTTGCGCAGGGTTTCAGCCGCTACCAGACCCATTTCCAGCAAAAAGAGTGCGAGGATCAGGGCGAAGGCACTGGTCAGCGTACCTGTGACCTGGCTGCCGTTTTCCGTGCCATACAGAAGCCCTATAACCACGCCGCCTACCAGCAGTATTACGCTGCGGTTGGTCAGCGTTTCTTGCCATAGCGGTATGGTTTTAGTTGCACCGGGTTGTTCGGCAGGCGAACTGAAACGGCGGTAGAGCCATAAACCAGTGATGATGGCCGGCAGCTCCAGGAGCACCAGGTAAAGCGTCACCTGCCCGCTTGTGGCCAGGCCCCGGGACTCGGTCCAGGCTAGAGCCACAGCGAAGGTACCAGCGCTGACTGAGCCGTAGTGCGCGCAAAAGCTGGCAGCGTCGGCAATCTTGAGCCTGACCAGGTAGCGCAGCATGGGATAGAGCAATAGCGGAATCAGAAATCCAAGTGCGGTAACCGCTAACACCTCTGTCAATAAAGACCATTCCAGCTTGCCGTACAGTGCCATGCCGCCTTTCAGGCCAATCGTGAGCATGAGCAACAACGAAAGGATGTCGTAGACGGCTTTGGGAATGGCCAGGTCCGAGCGCAATGATCCAGCGATCAGGCCAAGCAGGAAGAACATCACAATAATATCGGGCATAGTTCGCGTTCCGGTCGCTGAATTGCAGGTTAACGTACAGGCAAAAAAGAGCCCCTGAACGGGGCTCTGGTCGACATCTGGTGAGTCAGCAAACTGTAGCCCCACCTCGGCAAAGATAGCGCTATGGTCGTGCAATGATGGATCGTAATAAATAGAGTTAAATCTGTTTTATTGATCGTCTTTTTCGATGCTGTCGTCCAGATCTGCACGTTCGGTCAGCAGCGCCTTAATGGCGATATTGTGGTCTATTCGGGCTCGCGTAATGGCATACAGCGTCTCTCTGACTTGCCCGATCGAGCCGATGCACTCAACCTCATATTGGCGACACACTTCATGCTGAATCACCGTGGGAGCGGCGAAGTAGCCGATCCCCTCGCGGCCGAATACCTTTATCAACGCACTGTCATCGACCTCAGCCACGATCTTGACCTGGATGCGCTGAGCCGCGAACCAGTTAATCAGCTCGTTTATATAAGGGGCATTCAGGGAGGTGGTCAGAAACGGTTGGCGATCCAGGCTGTTGGGAAAGCCGGGTTTCAACTTGCTGGCCAGCTTCGGCGCTGCAAATAGCGAGATAGACGAACTCGCCAGGCGATGCGCACGAAACTGGCCTGTATCTTTGAAGTCCGGCTGTCGGTCGGTCAAGAGTACGTCCAGTTCACGCTGGCCAAGCGCCTTGAGCAGTTGATTGGTTTCCCCTGTTCTACAACGCAGATGGACTTCTCTGGGGAGTGTTAAGGCAGGCGCGGTCAGGTGGTAGGCAATCAGTTTATGAATAGAGGCGGCCACGCCCACCGAAAGGTTGAGAGGACGATCCTCGGGCGGCTGCTGAATGATTTCGTCCAGCGCCTGTGCTGTCTGAAAGATGTCGTCGGCATAGGAGAAGACTGTTTGCCCAAACTCGGTGAGCTGCAGGGAGCGGTTGGCGCGCCTGAATAGCGCACTGCCCAAGTCCACTTCAAGCGTTGCCAATTGCCCGCTCAAGGTTTGCGGCGATAGCGACAGACTCTCCGCCGCGCGCGCAATTGAACCGGCCCGAGCGATCATCCAGAAGTAATGCAGGTGGCGAAGGTTGAGGCGGTTCAATACGATGCCTCACTTGCGTGTGTGCTGGTATTCATAGGGTCAGCCTTTACCTTGTTCGGCCTTTCGCTAGGGTAAAGCATGCTTGGCATGATCAGCTCAAGCTAACAGCCGCTATACCCCGCCTCAAACTACGGCTGATTAGCCATGTAATTAGCAAACGCCGCCACATCCAAGGAGCCCAGGCCGGTCGCAATATCGTAACCAGGCTCTGCCAAATACGATCCGTTGCTGACGTAACCATCCACAACATCATTGAGCACGGTCGAGTTGGTGGGCCCTCCGTTTGAGGACATAAGCTCGTAGAGGCTACTCTGGAGCGGTCTGGACGACGTGCTGATGGAAGACAACATCGGTTTATTAAGGGATTTCCGGAACTGATTGGCTATGGCAACCACGCCCGTGAAGAACGACGTCGATACCGAGTTACCGCCGACCTTTATATACCCTCCAAGTATTGATACATAAATTTCGGCGCCGGACGCAGGATCGGCATTGAAAACGACGTCCGGTACGGACCGGAGCGCCGTGGTGTTGGCATTCTGGACGGATGGAATCATCTGGTAATTGGGCATTCTCTCATACACTGACATGCCAGCAGCCGAGTCAACCCATGCGGTCTCAAACTGGAGTAGCGAACTGGCTGACAAACTGGCTGATGTGCCACCTACCGCGACAACATCCGGAGAGGTCCCCGGATAGGTCGGCCCAGCGCTAGTGCCCGATGCCGCGATCCAGGCAATTTGAGTATTGGTAAACAAATGCGCCATAGAGCTTTCCGTAGAGAACTCAGGGGCGCCAAACGGCATTGAGATGATATTTACGCCTAAATTGACGGCGGTTTGTACCGCCGTTTGCACGTCTTTCTGACTGACAGATTTGGCCTCAATGACATAGACAGTCGCCCCTGGGGCAACGGCGTTAAGCATCTGAACGGCGAGGCAGCTCTGCAAAGCCCAGTTGGAATTACTAATGTTCCCGGCCTGGTTGATGACGTTCAGGCTGATCGGGGCTAAGGAATACTTCCTTGCAAAGGCATTCAGGTCGCTCTGCAAGTTCGAATAGTGGTAGGCCGTGATGATGGCCACTTTTACCCCATAACCCCGGGGCTTGCCGTTCGGTGGAATAACAGCATCGACGTTATAGGCAGTCAGAAACTGCTGAGGCGTCCACCCGCTTGGGGGAGTCGAGCTAGCCGAACTCTGCAAGCTCATGGACTGCCGAAAGCTTGAGGTCTCCACGGGGGCGTCATCAGAAGCCAGCACGAAGGCGGGCTGGAAGTCATCCTCGGCGGGCACGTATTCCACGTCTTCCTCGGCAGGAGCCTCCTGGTCGTTGTTGTTTGTCTTGCATCCATACAAACCCGCAGCTACCAGACACACAGCCACGCACACAGCGCGTCGCAACCACGTTGATTGGTTCATTGTTTTCCTTATTGGAACAGAGAGGCCTGAAGTGCACAGAGCATAGATGCCCTTTGACTGAATAGCTATGCCGGCCACCAGAGGGGTGGCCGGCTGGGCTGGAACTACCGTTTCTAAGCGGCGTACCTGAAGCGCTGGCTGGTTATCTAGAGCTCGCCTTCCACTGCCATTTCCAGAAACTCGTGATTAAAGCGCATGCGCACAAAATCCGGGTTGCCCAAAATGGAGCCGTTCGGCAATTCAATACCCACCGCACCGGCAGAAGGGGCGCCCTCGCCCAGTAGGCCGTGTTCGAAGGAAAATTCAGAAACGAAGGTCATGGTCTTCTCAAGCTGAGCGCTAGTGAGGTAGTCCGCCTTGGCTTTGGGCGTTTCAAACAGATGGGTGGCATCAAGCTGGCGTTGCAGGCCAGCCATATCGGTACCCGCCGCTTCAGCCATCATTTGCTTGGCTTCGCGGGCCGCCTCGTCATCGCCGCTGATAATCGCCATAGCTTCAAACCAGGCGCCGGTCAGTGCCTTGCCCAGTTCGGGGTTTTCGGCCAGGGTTTGAGTATTGACGCCCATGATGTCGAGGATCTCGCCAGGAATCTGCGTGGAATCAAAAACGATGTTGGCTGACGGGTTCTCCATGACTGTCGCCAGTTGCGGGTTCCAGAGTGTAGTGGCTTGCACCGCATTATCATTGAAGGCCATCGCGATGTCGGCGTCAGAGGTATTGACCACGCGCACGTCCCGCTCGCTCATACCGACGGAATCCAGGGCGCGGGCCAATGTGTAGTGGGAGACAGACAGCTCAAGCAAATACACATCAAGGCCGGCAATGTCTTCTAGGCTTTCACGGTCTTTCAGCACCACGGCGTCGTTGCCATTGGAGAAGTCGCCGGTGATCAATGCGGTGGTATCCACCCCGGCGGCGGCTGGAATGGTCAGCAAATCCATATTGGTCATGGTCACACCATCGAAACGGCCGGCGGTGTACTGATTGATCGCCTCGAGATAGTCGTTGATCTGCACCAGATCCACTTCGATGTCGTATTTGTCGGCCCACTTATCCATGATCCCGGACTCGTCCAGGTAGTGCCAGGGCATGAAACCGACATAGATAGACCAGGCCAGGGAAAACTTCTTCGGTGTTTCCTCGGCGATTGCGCTAAGGCTGGTGATTGACAGGGTGGTGGCCAGGGCCAACGTTCCGAGAATGCTTTTGATCATAGTGGTTTACCTTTGGATGAGAGGTGGCGGGCACCAGGGGTAAGCGGTTCGGCGAATCGGAACCTTGCGTAATAGTTGGGGGCTTGCTGCTGTTGCCACGCTGAAAAGGGCTGATCACGCCCTGGCCAGGCCAGAGCAGTGAACGGCCAGCACTCGGAGACCCAGGCCCTTACTTCCGCTTCAATGGCAGTAGCCTGTGCTGAGTCCAGATCGCTGCGGGTCCAGAGGTAGGCTTCAGCATCGTGGGTCAAGCTTGCGGTGGGATACAGATACAGGCAGCCAAGGCACTGGGCGCGCGCATGATCAAACAGGTGATAGGCAAAGGAGCGGCCGGCAGCGAATTCTTCACCATGCCAGGCCAGGTCCGCGCGGTCTTCTTTCAGGGTCAGGTCTGCCGGGGGCCAGTCATCGTCGGGGCGAAATAGATGCTTGAGGGTCGATTGACTAGCGAGAACCGCGGCCAGATCCTGCTCGGCCCATTCGGGGTCGGCTGCTAGCAACAGGCTTTCGGTACCTTGCCAATCGGGGGGCACATTGAATCCGGCAAGATTCAGAGGTTTGAAGAGATCAACGTTTGTCAGCTCGCTGTTGTAGCGCGCCAACGTTGGCGACTCCTTGTGGAACCAAGCCTGCGAGTCCGGGATCTGCGGCGATGCCGGGCTGAAGTCGTACTCGGCAATCAAGGCATCGATCTGATAGCGGCGCTCGATGTGCTGGCCATCCTGCTCAATCAGCTGCACTAGCTGCCCGTTATCCAGCGTCCAATCTGCTTCATTCAGCGCAAACAATGGTTGCCCGATGCGCTGCGCGCAAGTTGAGTGCTGCACGCTATAACCGAGCGCCAGCGAGCCTCTGGCCACGGAGGTCTCAAAATCCAGTAGCTGGGCGATCTGTTCGGCACTGGTAGCCTGGGCTACCGCTTCTGGCAGGCTGGCCACAGCGTTATCCAACGGCCGAGTTCGGCCACGGACCAACGCCGCGAAGTCACCACAAATGATCAAGCCGCCGCCGGGATGCAGCATGGAGCCTGTGGTCAGATTGCGTTCTTCCAGCAGTTGCAGGCCGATCAAAGGACCAGGGCCAGAAGGCTGTAAACGCCAATCCTCCACGTAGGCTCCGCTGGGGGCAAATTCCACCATGCAGTTGCCTATGCGGCGCAATTCAGCCGGCTCGGGCCAGCGGTTGTGAATCTGCAACGAAGTACCGCCATGCCAGGACATGCAGGTACCGTCCCACTGGCTCTGCGCGGCCCAACCCTCGTAGTTGGCCAGCACTTGCAGCTCCTGCGCCGTGCATTCTTCAAGCGGCTTGGCGGGCAAGCGTTCAACCGGGCGTGGCAAGCGCAGGTCGATGGTGAAATTGCGGCTCTGGAACCAGAAGACCTGTGTGGTGCTGTCGGATTCCCCATTGGCGAAGCTGATGCAATGGCGGCGGAAGCAGCCGAGCATCCAGTCCGGTGCGGAGCTGACAGAGCGCGTTTCAGGAAGGCCTCCGCGGTCGCTGGCGTGTTGGTCAATCAGCTCTTGCAGCGTCATACGTCGTCTTCCGCTTTGCGGCCAAAGGAAGCCAGTCGCTTGGCGCCGTCCGGCAGCGTTATCTCGCCTTTGGCCAGGCGCTCTTTGAGGTAGGCGAAGGTCTGCGCGGTCTGCGCGTACAAGTGCTCGCCGCAGATCAGGGGGTTGTAACGAGGCGGATTTTCGGTGCTGACCAACTCAGGCAAAGGCGCAATCACGGTGTCGTAATCCAGGTTGCAGAACATCGGGAAGGAGTAGCGCTCTTCAGCCACCTTGCGCACCCGGTGGGCTGTGGCCATGTAGGTGCCGTTGCTCAGCACCTCCAGCATATCGCCGATATTGATGACAAAGGCGTTGTCTACCAGCGGCACATCGATCCAGTCGCCGGCGCCATTGAGCACCTCCAGACCGGGTGCGGTGGGCAGCAGGATGGTGAAGCATTCGTAATCGGTGTGAGCGCCGATGCCAGGGCTGTCGGTGCGCACATCGGGGTTGTAATGGTAATGCACCAGCCGCAGTTGGCTCGGTGGGTGAGTAATCTGGCGGGTAAAGCGCTCCTCCTCCAGGCCAAGGGCCAGAGCAAAGCCCTGAAAAAGGCGCTGGCTCAGTGCGAATACCGCATTGTAGTAAGCGGTGATATCCGCCTTGAAGCCGGGCATATCCGGCCATTGGTTGGGCCCGACCATGGGTCGGCGGAACTCAGGATGCTGCAGGTCATAGCCTACGTCGAAGGCTTCCTTGGCATCGGGCTTGGCGGAGTAGAACTGCTCTTCGCCCTCGGGCACGTAGCCGCTGTGGTTGCTGGACTGGCCGATGTAATGGCGCATCTTGTCGGCCAGCGGCTGGGCAAAGTACTCGCGCGTACGCTGCTTGAGTCGCTCGACTAACGCAGGGTCCACGCCATGGCCCGTGACATACAGAAAGCCCACCTCGCGAGCTGCCTTGCCCAGCGCTTGCGCGGTCGTCTGCCGCTGAGCGAAATCCGCCGAGGCCAGGCCTGCCACATCTACCAGGGGAAGAGATTCGAAAGCGGTGTGTGTGTTATTGGGAGAAATGCTTGCCGACATCAGGATCACCTCTTTGAAGTTATTCAAAGTGATCTGGTCGTCCAGATGAAAAACCGGCCCTTGCGGTACCGTCCGGGTCGTCCCGGTAAATAAAACCCAGCAAATGTGATGCCAATTGACGATCAAGCAGGCAAAACCGGACCGACAGTTGCGGCTAGTTAACTGAATATAAAAGGTTTTTAGCCATTACCTAGCAAAGCAGCGAGCGCATTCAATTCATCATCCAACGCTCACAGGTGCACAATGGTGAATTACAGCGACTCGATTTGGGGCAGTTGTACCTGATCCTGAAGTCAAGATTACAGACGCTGATATCGCTGCTCGAAATCGTTGGCCAACTCTTCCAGAGTCACGCTCCCCAGCCGCTCGATCAGCAGCGCCTGGGCCGCGTCGAAGGCATCGGTCAGCGCTGCATTCACGGCCTGCTCTACCAGGCATTGGGGATGATCCGTAGACAAACCGATTGCGAATAAGGAGGACGAGCCCAGGGCCTGATGGATATCCAGCAACGTAATCTCGGCCAGGGGCTTGGCTAGCGTCCAACCGCCACGGTGGCCCTTTTCCGAGCGCACGTAGCCCTCTTTCTTGAGCAGCGCCATGGTGCGCCTGACAACCACCGGATTGGTGGTGAGCATTTGCGCGATGGCGTCGGAAGTGGTCGGGTTTTCGTGCCGAGCCATGTGGATCAGCACGTGCAGCATGCGGGACAAGCGGGTGTCGTTTCTCATGGGCAGGATTCTAGTTGATCGCGATACCTGAGTATCGCGCGATACAACATAAGTTACGAGACTGTTGACACCTTTATCTCTTGTAACTTATGTTGTTTCTATTGATCTTCGAACGGGTCGAAGTGTTGATCGAGAATCTGCCATGAATTATGAAGTGATCATCGTGGGCGGCAGCTATGCCGGCATGTCAGCAGGCCTGCAATTGGCGCGGGCGCGTCGTCGGATACTGGTGCTGGATACCGGGCAGCGGCGTAACCGGTTCGCGCAGAGCGCCCACGGCTTTCTGGCCCAGGACGGACGCAACCCCGGCGCGATTGCCGATGAAGCGCGCAAACAATTGCTGGCTTACCCGACTGTGGAGTGGCTTTCGCAGGCTGCAGTGGACGTGAAAAAGGGCGGCAATGGCTATGTGGTGACAGCCGCAAACGGGCAGCAATACAGCGCGTTACGCTTGATACTGGCGGCTGGCGTAATAGACGAGTTGCCTGATATTCCGGGGCTGGCCGAGCGCTGGGGGCAGAGCGTGTTCCACTGCCCTTACTGCCACGGCTATGAACTGAACGGCGGGCCGATTGGCGTGCTGGCCGCCACGCCGATGGCCCTTCACCACGCGCTGATGCTACCGGACTGGGGCCCCACTACCCTGTTCCTGAATCAGATATTCGAGCCCGATGCAGAACAGCTGGCCAGCCTGGAACGCCGTGGTGTTGCCATCGAACGCGAACCCGTTATTGCCCTAGGCGGAGACCCGCTCGAGCTGACAATGGCCACCGGCCGCGTGGTCCAGCTCGCCGGCCTATTCACCCAGCCACACACGAGAATGGCCAGCCCTCTGGCAGCGCAACTGGGCTGCGCATTCGAGGCCGGCCCCATGGGTGAATTTATCAAGGTCAATGCCATGCATGAAACTACCGTGCCTGGCGTGTTTGCCTGCGGGGATGCATCGGTAGCCGCCGGAAATGTGGCGAGCGCAGGAGGTGACGGCGCACGCGCCGGTGCGGCAGCGCATCAATCGCTGATCTTTCGCTGATCTTTTCCGGGTTCAGGTAAGCAGCATGCGTTGGGCACCTTGGTCGACGAGCCTACACAGACACCTATTTTCAAAAGCTGTTGGCACCACCGCATAAACCGGCGGTCAATCAGTTAGACCCGCCTGATCTTTGCCAAGGAAATAGCCCCATGCCCGATGCCGCGTTGCTTGCAGACCTGCCTCGCGACCTGCACTACGTCGACGACGCCCAACCCGGCATCAGCCGTAAAAAAGTCCGCGACAAGTTTCAATACTTCGATGCCAAGGGCAAGCGCATTACCGATGCCGATGAGATCAAGCGCCTCAATTCGCTGGCCGTGCCGCCCGCCTACACCGATGTGTGGATCTGCGCCGACCCACGCGGACACCTGCAGGCTACCGGGCGCGATGCGCGGGGGCGCAAGCAGTACCGCTATCACCCGCGCTGGCGCGAAGTGCGCGACGCCGACAAGTACTCACGCCTGCAGGAGTTCGGCGCTGCCCTGCCCAAGCTGCGCAAGCAGCTAGAAGCGCAGCTCGCCGAACCCGGTTTTACCCGCGAAAAGGTGCTGGCTACGGTCGTGATGCTGCTGGATGCCACGCTGATTCGGGTGGGTAATACGCATTACGCCAAGGACAACAAATCCTACGGGCTGACTACCCTGCGCGACCGTCATGTTGATATCAAGGGCAGCGAGATCCAGTTTCAGTTTCGCGGCAAGAGCGGCGTCGAACATCAGATCAGCGTGAAGGACAAGCGCCTGGCCAAGGTGGTCAAGCGCTGCCAGGACCTGCCTGGGCAGAATCTGTTTCAGTATCTGGATGAGGACGGCCAGCGCCATACCGTGAGCTCCGCAGACGTCAACGCCTACCTGCACGATCTGACCGGCGCGGACTTCACCGCCAAGGATTACCGCACCTGGGCCGGCACTGCGATGGCGCTGGCGGTGCTGCGGGAACTGGAATGGCAGCCGGAATCGGACGCCAAACGTCATGTGGTGGCGATGGTAAAAGACGTGTCTAAACAGCTAGGCAATACCCCTGCGGTGTGCCGCAAATGCTATATCCACCCGGCGGTACTCGATCACTTCAGTCTGGGGGAATTGTCCAAGCTGCCCAAGCCACGGGTACGCAAGGGTTTGAAAGCCGAGGAAGTGGCGCTGGCGATGTTTCTTGAGCGGCTGGCTGAGGAGCTACCGGAGAAGGCCAAGGCAAGTTAGTATCGCGACTTATGCAACTCGGAGCACGACCGCCATGGCATTTGAAACCTGGTTGATCTATTTGCTGGCGGTTATTGGCCTTTCCCTGTCGCCAGGCCCGAATGGATTGCTCGCGCTGACCCACGGCGCCCTGCATGGCCGGCGCATGGCGCTCTTCACTATCCTCGGCGGATGCCTGGGTTTTGTTGCCGTTATTGCGCTGTCCATGTTCGGCATTGGCGCGCTACTCAAGGCCTCGGTGGCCTGGCTAACGGTGCTGAAATGGGTCGGCGGGGCTTATCTGGTCTGGCTGGGCATTCAGGTGTGGCGCTCCCCGCCCATCGGCGTAACCGCCCAGACCGCAGCGGCGCCCAGGGCTGGCAGTTCGCTGTTTCGCCAAGGTGCATTGGCGGCCATCAGCAACCCCAAGGTAATCCTGTTCTTCGCCGCCTTTCTACCGCAGTTCATCGACCCCACTCGCAGCCTGCTCATTCAGTTCGTCGTGCTGGCGGGCACCTTTGCCATAGTCGAGTTCAGCATAGAACTGGTGGTAGCCAGCCTGGCCAATCGCATCAGTACCTGGCTTACCCGGGTTGGACGGCGATTCAATCAGGCTTGTGGTGCAGCCTTTATCGCCATTGGGGTGGCACTGCCGTTGCGGGGTTAGGCATCGGCTAGCAAGGCAGCGCCAAAGCTGCACGGTGCTTGAACAGACTCTATTTAACCCCGCCCTGCTGCTCCGCCCGGCCAAGAATCCCATCCACCAGGATCTCCACTGCCTCCATCGCCCGCTCCTTCCAGCAGCGCATGTCGATCAGCTCACCGACCGCATGATTCTTCAGGCCAACAAAGCCGTGAATCAAGGCCCACACCTGGAGGGCAACATTGCGTTTGGCGCTGGCAGGGGCATCCGCTGCGAGCAATCCGCCAACTACCTCAGTCAGGCGTACAAACCCGGCGGCAGCCAGCGCGCGGGCCTCAGCCGAGGGCTGGTAGCTGTCATCCAGCTTGCCGAAGATCAACCCGTAGTGAGGCTCGAATGCTTCTGCCGTATCCAGATAACGCCGTGAGGCCAGCAATACGCGTTCGCGCGGATTGGCGCTCAGGTCGTCCACCGCCAGTGCTTCGATTACCGCGGCAAAGCCCTCCATATAGAGCGCATCAAGGATGCCCTGCTTGCCCTGAAAGTGGCTATAGATGCCGATAGTGGACACGCCCGCTCTGGCAGCAATCGCCCGCACACTGAGCGCAGCGGTGCCACCTTGGAGAAAAAGCTCGGACGCGGCTCTGAGGATATTGCTTTGCGATTCGTTCATGTTGCGATTGTACTTGACTTTGCATAACAGCGTTATACTATAAATCAACATAACAGCGTTATGGTTAATTTCTGATCAACAGAATAATGACAATCAGCAGGGGCAAAGGCATGAGCGAGCAACGACTTGAAGCAGATTACCTGATCGTAGGCAGCGGCGCGGTCGGCATGGCTTTCGCCGACATACTGCTGACCGAATCGGACGCCAGTATTATCATCGTCGACCAGCATCAGCAGCCTGGTGGGCATTGGAATGTGGCTTATCCGTTCGTCACCCTGCATCAGCCGTCGGCCTTCTATGGCGTCAGCTCGCGGGAGTTGAGCAAGGGTCACAAGGATCAAGTGGGCCTGAACAAGGGTCTGGCTGATCTGGCCTCGGGTGCCGAGGTGCTCGCCTACTTTGATCAGGTCATGCGCCAGCAATTCCTGCCGACCGGGCGCGTGCAGTACTTTCCCATGTGCAACTACCTGGGCGACGGCCTGTTCGAGCACGCCCTGACCGGCCAGCGTTACCGTGCCCATACCGGCAAAACCGTAGACGCCACCTACCTGAAAACCAGCGTGCCGGCCACCCATACGCCGAGTTTCAAGATTGATGCCGGCGTGCAGTTCATGCCGCTGAATAACCTGCCCAAGGTCAAACAGGCGGCCGATAACTATGTGGTGATCGGCGGCGGCAAGACCGGTATCGACGCCTGCCTGTGGTTGCTGGAGCAGCATGTCGACCCGGACCGCATCTGCTGGATCGTCTCGCGCGATGCCTGGCTGCTGGACCGGCGCAATACCCAACCGTCCGATGAGTTTTTTGCCAGCACCATAGGTTCAATGGCGTCGCAATTTGAAGCCGTTGCCACAGCCGAGTCAGTGCCGGAATTGTTCGAAAAACTGGAAGACGCGGGCGTGCTGCTACGCATAGACAAGGCCGTAAAACCGCAAATGTTCCACGGCGCAACCATCAGCCAACTGGAGCTTGAGCAACTGCGCCGTATCAGGAATGTGGTACGCAAAGGCCGCGTACTGCACCTGCAGGCGAACCAGATTGTGCTGGAACAAGGCAGCATCCCGACCTCCGCCACCAATCTGCACATCGACTGTTCGGCCAGCGCCATCACCAACCTGGCAATCAAGAAGGTGTTTCAGGGCGATCTGATCACGCCGCAAACCGTGCGTTCCTACCAGCCGGTGTTCAGTGCGGCCTTTATCGCCCATGTGGAAGCCAACTATCACAACGAAGCGGAGAAAAACCGCATCTGCTCCGTGGTGCCGCTGCCCAATCACGATACCGACTGGATTCGCATGATGGCTGCACTGATGATGAACCAGTACCAATGGTCGAAGGTGGAAGACCTGCGCAACTGGCTGCTGACCAATCGCCTGGATGGCATGGGCAAGCTGGTCAAGAACGCAGCCCGGGACGACGAAGAAAAACAGGCGATTCTCAAGCGCATGCGCGCCAACGCGGGCCCGGCGATGATTAAGATTCAGCGGTTTCTTGCGGAAATTCGCTAATTGGATAGCGTCACCATTCAGACTGGCAAGCGCGAATTCCCGTTCTGATAAACCAGAACACCGGCCTTGGGCCGGTGTTCTGTTCAATCATCGTTGCAATTGTGCAAGGGTTGGCTTTTACCAACCCGCCACCGCCCCATCACTGCGCGGGTCATGCCCGCCTTCCAGCAACCCGGAGGGATAACGCAGAATTGCGCCAGCATGCCCCATGCTTTCGTCATAACTATCCAGAATTTCAACGTCATGGCCCATGGCTTTGAGTGCCTCGACGGTATCTGCCGGGAAACGGGATTCCAGTTTCAGTGTTTCACTGGTGTTACCCCAGGTGCGGCCCAGCAGCCAGCGCGGTGCATCAATCGCCGCCAGCGGATTCATGCCGAAGGTGGCGATGCGGCTGAAGACCGCGCTTTGCGACTGCGGCTGCCCATCGCCGCCCATATTGCCGTAGACCATCGTGCGGCCATCATTGAACCGGGCCATCGCCGGATTCAAGGTATGGAAGGGTTTGCGGCCGGGCGTGAAAGGGTTGCGCGCGTTGGGATCGAGCGAGAAGCTGCAACCGCGGTTCTGCCAGTTCACGCCGCTGCCGGGCAGTACGATGCCACTGCCAAACTCGTGGTAGATGCTCTGAATAAAGCTCACTGCCACGCCGGCTTCATCGACCACACCCATCCAGATGGTGTCCGCCGGGCCCATGCCTTTGCCCCATGGTGCAGCGCGCTGCGCATCGATCTTGCCGGCCATAGCCGCCAATACATTGGCTTCCAGCAGGCTCTGGGGGTCCACATCCATATACGCCGGGTCGGTGATCTCCCGATCACGCACGGCAAAGGCCTGCTTGGTGGCTTCCACACAAGCATGCACAAAGGGCGCGCCCAGGGGATCCATATCGGTTTTCAGCAGGTGATCCAATTGGCCAAGGATCATCAGCGACACCAGGCCCTGAGTCGGCGGCGGGAAGTTATACACCTGCCCCAGTGAGTGCTGTAGCACCATCGGTTTGCGCAGTTGTGCCTGGTGGTTTTCCAGGTCGGCGAGGCGCAGCGGGCTGCCAGCCTCCGTTAGCTCGGTAGCCAAGGTGCGAGCCAGATCACCCCGGTAGAAATCATCAATGCCATTGTGCGCCAGGTGCTCCAGCGTATCGGCCAGGCGCGGCTGGGTGAAGCGCTCGCCGGTCTGGGGCACGGCGCCACCGGGTAAGAAGGTGTCAGCAAAACCTGGCATAGTCTGCAACTCTTCGCGCTTGGCGGCGGTGCACAGACTTTGACTGCGGGTGACCGAAATACCGGTGCGTGCATAATCGATGGCATCGCCCAGCAAACGCGTCAGGGGTAAACGCCCAGCCAGTTCACGCTGCGACCATTGCTGCGCCAGTTGCCAGCCAGACAAGGTGCCAGCGACAGTATTGGCCGCCAGGCCACCGCGAAATGGAATGCTGCTAAGGCCTTGCTGGCGGTAATCCTCCAGGGTGATACCCAGCGCAGAAGCGCCGCAGCCATCAATGGCCACGGGGTCCTGGCCCGGGCGCGAAATCAGCCAGAAACCGTCACCACCGATGCTGTTCATATGCGGGTACACGGCAGCAATAGTCGCCGCAGCGGCGATCATCGCCTCAACAGCATTACCACCTTCACGCATGACTGCCATGGCGCTCTGCGCTGCCAGGGAGTGGGGTGCAACGGCCATGGCTTTTGAGCCACGGCTGGGATTGGGAACGAACGCCATAGTCATTGTTTCCGTTTCAACTGGACAAGGAGGAAGAAGTAGATTGCACTGAAAGATGTAATTGGCTGGCCAGGCTCATGACCTGCTCGTCGGCAAAGCGCGGCCCGATCAGCGACAGCCCCACGGGCGCACCCTCAATCCGTGTCCAGGGCAGAACCACCTGGGGCAAACCGGCCAAACCGGCCATGCACAGCAGCCGCTGGGACCGCACTCGCGTGCTCTGAACCTGCTCCGCCGGCGCGTCCAGCAACGGTGCCGGGCCTGGTACTGGCGGCATCAGCAGAAAACCGCCGCCGCTCAGCAAAGCGCTTAATTGCTGCTGAGCCTGAGCACGAATCGCCGTGGCGCTGGCTACCTGCGCTGGGGTGATAGTGGCCGCAAGCTGGAAGCGGCTGGCGATGTCAGCGCCGAAAGCGGGCGCCGCGCCGGTCACCCAAGCGCCGTGCTGCTGCCATATCTCGGCAGCCTGCAGCACGCGCAAGGCTTCGGCCCATTCTTCCAGCGCCAGCGTGCCGCCTGGCACCCATCGCACGGGCAGTTCTGCCCGCGAAAGCCATTGCTCGAACGTCTCGCGCACCGGTATATCGAGCGTATCGAGCACGTCTTCACAGACCAGCAATTGGGCGCCGGGCGTTGGCGCAGCGGGTACTTGCGTATGCAGCAGTTGCTCTAGACCCAGCCCCAGCGTGGCCGCGTCGGCAGCGAACCAGCCGATGGTGTCAAAGCTGTGTGCCAGGGTAAAACAGCCTTGGGCAGCTACGCGCCCATGGCTGGGGCGGATACCCCAGATGCCGCAATAACTGGCGGGCAGCCTGACCGATCCACCGCAGTCAGTGCCCAGAGCCAGATCAGCATAACCGGCAGCCACAGCCACCACCGATCCTGAAGAAGAGCCGCCCGGCAAACGCTGCTCTGCGGCCGGGTTGCGCGGCGTACCGTAATGCGCGTTGCTGCCGGCCAGACTGTAGGTCAGCTCATCGGTCAGGGTTTTGCCCACCCACTGGGCGCCAGCATCCAGCAACCATTGCACCACCGGGGCCGTTTGCATGGCAGCGCTTTGTTCAGCCAGCCAGACAGGGTTACCCGCGCCGCAGCGCAGGCCTTGGATCTGGAATACATCCTTGACCGCCAGGCGCACGCCATTTAGCGCGGATCCGGCTGGCGGCGTGCTCCCCTGGGGAGCCTGGCCAAAACCCTCAGCCAGAAAGGCGCCGTGATACCCCGTCTGCAGAAATGAATTCATGTTGTAGCCCAACTGACATGCGCCGCGACGATACGCCATTCCCCTTCTACACGGACCCAACTCTGCGTCTGCCGACCGAGCTTGGCGTTACCGGAGCGCTGAAAAACAATATTGGCCACGGCAAAGCTGTCGCCAAAGGTCGTTACCGAGCGCTCGACAATGTGCCTGGCCAGCTGGCCACTGTCAGCCCGCGCGCGCCGGAAGGCTTCAATCGCGGTGTAGCCATACAAGTGCTCACTGGCACCATAGCGCAGGGTATGCGCGCTGTGCCAGAACAGCCGGTCCAGTTCCGCCAGATCATTGCCGGTCAAGGCGCGCTCATAGTGGTCTACCGCACGGTTGACGGTGGCCAGCACGTCAGGCTGGTTGATCTCAGGCTGGCCCAACCCGGGCAAGGCGTACAACGCGGGATCAGTCACGCATACGCCACGACCCAACAAGCCCAGCCCGGCCTCGTTATCCAGCATGGCCAGCGCCACCATCGGTGGGCAGGCTTGCTGTTGCGCCAGGCCCGCGTCCAGCCCGGTACCCAACGCGAATTCGGCAAAGGCCGGATGCTGGCCAAGCATGCAGCCGAGGTCTGGCGCCCAGCCTTCGGGCAACCAGGGCGCCATCAGCTCACGCAAGCCCTGTGCATGGCCCCAGGCCTGCGCACCAAAACCTGCGGCATCAATCACCCCACTGTCGCCCAGCATGGGGGCGGCCCTGGCAGGCGCGTCGATCATCCGTGGGCCGGTGGGCGTTCTGGCTGCGCGGGTCAGCCAGCAATCCGGCGAACCTGACAAGCGAATACCCACCTCCTGCCCATTGCCGGCCAGGCCAATCACCAGCGACGGCGCTCCGCTGTTGATGGTCGCTTTCAGCATCAGATGACAGGCCGCCATCCAGAGAGTCAGGAAGAAAAGCGGCGCAGCCTCCAGCACGTCGATCACTTTCTGCGGTGCCTGGCCATCACGCATTAGCTGCAGCAACGCCGCAGTGGCGCCGGTGGTTTGCGCATGCAGATCATCGCCCGCGCGCAGCCCGGCCTGAGCCAACGGGATCAGTTCGATGCTGCGGTCTGCCAACCAGCCTTGCAGAGCAACGGCCAGCACCTGATCACGCCAGCGCAAGCGCTCAATAATGGCCAGATCAAAAGTGCCAAAGCGAATCTGCGGACCTGCGCCGCTGGGCAATAGCGACCAGCAGCGGCTGCCGGTGGTCAGATCAGCCACTTCGACCAGACTGGTAGAAGGCGATATGACCGCTGCCAGGGGCGTGACCACATCATAATCCTGAGCCGGGCGCAGCGTGACCCGCCCATCCAGTATCAGCTTGCGCGCACTGCTGAGGTCATCGGCCCAGCCTTCATAAACGCAGCAGAGAGCAGCGGATGCCAGAACAGGTTCGCTAGGCCGCGACGGATCAGCAAAGGGTGGCCCCGCGTGCAGCAAGCAGTACGGAGCCAGGTCCAAGGCGCTGGCAGCAGTCACCACAGCGGTCCAGGTGGGTCGCACTGCATAGAGTTTCTGCAACGCAAGTTGATTGCCTTCATCCACCTGCAGGCCCGCAGCGGTTGCCGGATCAGTCACGTAATCCTTCACAAGGTAAGTCCCCGTCTAAGTCAGCGTTTCAGTCAGGTTACAGGGGTTGCGGCACGGGCAGAATCTCGGCAGTCGCATCAAAGCGCTTGCCGGCGCGCAGGCAGAACAGCGGCTGGAGCATGCGCGGGGCCACCACTTCTGTTCCCTCGTTATCACGCAGCAACCATTTGCCGCTTTCATCAGAGAGCACGCTAATGTCCGCCTCACGGCCCACACCCAGCGATCCCAGAGTGTCAGACATGCCCAGCAGTTTGGCCGCATGGCTGGTGGCCATCGGCACGACCTGCTCCAGCTTGAGCCCCAGCGCCATCATGCTGACCATCGCCGATACCAGGCTGAAGCGTGATGAGCCCTTGAACAGATGTTCCTCATCGGGGTGCTCATCCTCCTCGGGTACGCCCGCCGGGGCTTTGACCGAGGTGTTGTAGCCGTGCATATCGGCGCCCAGGGTGTCAGGCAGCACGCCCGCTTCGAGCACCTTGGCGGCCATTTTGTAACTGAAGTGCGAACCGTGCCCCACATCAACTTTGAGCCCGCGGGCCAGGGCTTCACCAACCAAAGGGTGGATCTCGCCATTGAGTGAAACAAAACCGCCCGGGTGCCGACTGAAGGGATGCGCCAGCACGTCACCGGGCTTGAGCAGATCCAGTACCGCTGGGAAGATGCTGTCCGGATCAACATGGCGGCCGCCGGTGGTGGGCTCTGGCCAGAGCTGGCCAAAATGGATATACAGCGGCAGGCCGGTCTGCTCGCCCACCTGGGCGGCCTTCTTCATCACATCCAGCCCCCAGCGGGCGAAGCCGCCCAGTTCGGCATGCGCCTTGATGCCCTTGACCACATCATTGTTGGCCAGGGCAGATTTCACCGTGGCGTCCACGTCCGAGCATTCCGGGCGGTAGAGTTCGGGATAGAAGTGCCCTTCCAGACCGCCAACCAGGTAGGCGGAAATAAACGAAATCACCCGGCTATGCGAAATATTGATCACGTAGTTCCGAAAGCCCGGCAGGGTGATGCAACTGGCGCCACCCTGGTCCACCAGCGTGGTAACGCCGGAATACACACCGCACATATCCGCGTTCAAACCAAACCTGCCGGTCACGTACTGGTAGATATGCCCGTGGGTATCGATCAGCCCCGGCAATACCAGCCGGCCAGTGCAGTCGATCAGCTCCGCACCCAGCGCTTCCGGCGAGCCCTTCAACTGGCCTACCGCAGCGATCCGCCCGTCACGTACCAGCACATCCTGAACCGCATCGACCGAATTGGCCGGATCTATTACGCGGCCACCATACAGAAGAGTCGTTTTCATCAGTGTTCCACCTTTATCCAGCGTTAATCAGTTCAGACGTCGTAAGCCAAAGGCATGACTGGCTAAGTGGTGTACCACTTATAGCGGCCAGGCAGAGCTGAGCTGGCAATCCCATGAAGCAGGAACCGCCTACGACGTCGTTCTAGTCAGATATCCAATAACAAGCGTGAAGAAGCGGCGCTGGAACAGCAGATCATCATGCTGCTGCGCCGGGCATGTTCATCCGCCGAATAGACGGTGTCGCCATGCACCGGCTCACCTTCCAGCACCTTGACTTCGCAGGCACCGCAAACGCCCTGCTCACAGGAATAGAGCACGTCTTCACGCGCCTCCAGCAACACGTTGAGGATGGTTTCTCCGGCGGGGATAAGGTACTCACGGCCCGAGCGCGCCAGCACCACAGTGAAAGAGCCCTCAGCCAATACCGGGCCGGCCGAGACAAACCGCTCCACATGCAAGCGCTCGCCGAGCCCTGCCGATTCCAGCTGATCAAGCATCGAAGCCGGTCCGCAGGCGTAAATCTCGCTCTCAGCCGGCAGTGCGTTGAGCAGATCAAGCAGCTCCGTGCGCGGCTCACTGGCCTGGGTGAAATGCAGCGTGGCGTCCGGGTCGAGCGCTAGCTCACGGCCAAACAGCGCATGCTCGGGCGAGCGGCTCCAGTAATGCAGATGCACCGGCCGCCCTGCCTGCTGCAAAGCCTTGAACATGGAGTAGATTGGCGTGATGCCGATACCGCCGGCAATCAGGCACACCGGAGCATCGCTTGCCGACAACGGAAAATGATTGCGCGGCAGACTGACTTCAAGCGTCTGGCCAACGCGGGCCTGATCATGCAGCCAGCGCGATCCACCACGGCCCTCGGCATCACGCTTGACGCCAACCACATAGCGCTCGGCGCTACAGAGTGAGGTGATCAGCGAGTACTGCCGGATAAAATCGCCCGGCAAATGCAGATCCAGATGCGCACCCGCGCTCACCGGTGGCAACTGACTGCCGTCCAGGGGCTCCAGCTCATAGAGCCTGATATCCTGGGCGCCGTAGCGCATGGCCGTCAGCCGCAAGTTTATGCGCTGTGCGTCAGACAGTGCCATAGCTCACACCCATATTGCGGAGCCACATGCGGTACTTCTGACCCAGCAGGTCGGTGCGGTGATGCAGCTCCATACGCAGATCGACCGGAATGCGCTCCGGGCGCTGGGTATTCACAATCGCGCTGTCCTGGGCATAGACCAGATCCTGCCGGCGACGCACATCGGCATCGGTAGGCTGCGGCGAGAAATTCATCGCACAGCAGATACGCACGATACTGCGAGTTTCATCCACCTGCTGAGCAGTGAAAAAAGTGCAGAAGCGGTCTTCATCGCTACCCTCGGAGGCGCGCTCGGGGTCGGTAATCACCACCCGCTTCTTGAAATAGGCCACTAGCGGGCGCAGGCACTGGTAAGCATAAAAAGCCATGACCGGCACTTCACGCGGATCGCCATAGGGCTGAGTAACCTGTACTTCAGAGGTAGCCAGGCCGCCGTTCTTCTCGAACACGTCATAAGGCCCTATAGGATCGGGCTGATCCATGATGCCGTTGACCCCGGCATGCACAAACGGGAAGTGGGTCGGGTCGATAAAGTTTTCCAGTGCGCGGTAACCGGATTTGAACTCGTATGGCCCGCATACCACTTTCTTGTAACTGGGATCATCCCACTCGGGGAACGCCGGAATATCATTGGCAGGCTCGCCCATGCAGGCCCAGATAAAGCCATAGGCCTCCTTGACGTGATGCGGGATGGCCTTGGCCTTCTTCATCGGCGTCTCATTCGGCGAGGCAGGCATCAACACACACTGCGCGGTGCCGTCGTAATTCCAGCCGTGATAGGGGCACACAACGCGATCGCTTTGAATAAAGCCCTTGGACAACCGGGCGCCACGGTGAATGCACAGGTCTTCCCACACATAGGCCTGCCCCGCCGTATCACGCCAGGCCACCAGTTCACGGCCAAACAGCATGGTGGGTACCAACTTGCCGGGTACGACTTCTTCCGAGGTCGCTACCACGTGCCAATCATTGAGCAACGCGTCTTCAAGGGGACGATCTGCCTGGGTATCACCTTCTCTGCAATTCATCAGAGATTCACCTTTTCTGAAGTTGAAGATCGCCAGCGAGCAACTTGCTCATCTGACGCCTTGGCGCGCTGGCCATAAAGGCTGGGGCGCTTGAGCTTTGGAGTATTAAAAAGCAATTAGCATGCCACCCACAGAGCAAACAACGGGGTAGACCTCCTTTATTGCTGAATGGCCTTGATGCCGGGCTTTGTAGCAATAGCATGGGAAAATCGACAGGGCCGATGGGGAAATCCGCCGGCGAGTTAATGCAACACAATGAGGCAATATAAGAGGCATGCCTCTTATTCGGGCACGACTCCAGGAGATTTTCATGTGTGGAAGGCCCTGGCACGTGAGCGGCATCAATCTTGCTATATTCTTGGCAATCCCATTACTGGAACCCGACAATGCCCAATGCCACTCGCCCAGGAACCGTGGAAGGCTCCGCTGCTATCATTTATCATCAGCCAACAACAAGGCATACCTCTTTGTTTATTGGCCCGCCTCGCTGCGCGATAGACCAGGTGTGTTACACCCAGGCGGCTACCGCCCACCAGACGATAAATGACGATTTGAATCCATGAAAAAACGTGAAGAAGAACAGGTAAAAGCCCGAATCGATTCCGCGCTGCAGCGCTCGCCACTGCTGGGGCGCCCCGGATTTCTGATCCGCCGTTTGCACCAGATTCACTGCGGCCTGTTTCTGGATGAAACCCAGGGCCACGATGTCACCCCCGTTCAATACAGCCTGCTGACGACCCTGTCGATGCTCGGCGAAACCGACCAGATCACCCTCGCCAACGAAATTGGTCTGGAGCGCACCAGCGTTGCAGAGGTGATTGCCCGCCTGGAAAAGAAAGGCCTGCTGCTGCGCAAACAGAGCACGGCTGACCGCCGCGTCAAACTGGTCAAGCTCAGCCGTAAGGGCCAGTACCTGCTGAAGAAGCTGGAAGCCAAGGTGCAAAAAGCCCATGAACGCACCGTGGAAGCCCTGCCAGAGGACGAGCGCGCGCTGTTCATATTGCAGTTGATTCGCCTGGTAGAGGCCAACAATGATATCGGCAGCGCACCCTTCAAGCTGGATCTGACCAAGTAGTCCAGCCCAAGGGACACGCGATACCGTTTGGCTTCAGCCGCGCTGGTGAAAGCGGGTAAGGAACTGCTGCGCCTTGACCGTTTGCGGGGCGCTAAAAAACTGCGCCGGGTGGCCGGTCTCGACCACTTCGCCACTGTCCATAAAGATAATCCGGCTGGCCACCTGCCGGGCAAACTCCATTTCGTGGGTAACCACCACCATGGTCGCGCCTTCGTCAGCCAGCCCGCGCATGACCTCCAGCACCTCACCCACCAGCATCGGATCAAGCGCGCTGGTCGGCTCGTCGAACAACAAGATATCCGGCTTCATCGCCAGGGCTCTGGCAATACCTACCCGCTGCTTCTGCCCACCGGACAGGCTGGCAGGATACATATCGGCCTTGTCCTGCAGGCCGACCTTGACCAGCAGTGCCATGGCCTCCTCGTGCACCTCCTTCTTGTTGCGCTTCTGCACGTGAATCGGGCTTTCGGTAATATTGCCAATTACGCTCAGATGCGGCCAGAGCGCGAAATGCTGAAATACCATGCCGATTTTCGCGCGCATGCGGGCCAGCTCCGAGTCGCCCATCTTGGCGCCGCCCTTGTGGATACCAAAGCGTGTGGAGTTCAGCCTGATGGAGCCGGCGTCTGGCGTTTCCAGCCAGTTGATGCAGCGCAACAACGTCGACTTCCCACAACCTGACGGGCCCAGCAAGCAAAGCACCTCGCCCTTGCTCAAATCCAGTGACACGTCCCGAAGCACCTGATTGCTGCCAAAGGATTTGGATACGCCCTGCACCTGCAAGACCTTGGCGGCGGTATTTTCTGCAACATCAATGGCGTCTTTCATGCTCTGCGCACCTCGGCATAACGGGTAAAGATCAGGGTGAAGAATTCGATAACCAGACAGATCATCCAGTACAGCAGTACCGCTGACAGGAAACTGGCGAAAGGTATGAAGTGGGTGGCTTGAATGGCGTTCATCACCGCGGTGAGTTCTGATACCGCAATAATGCCCAGGAAGGCGCTGTCCTTGAGGATCTGCGTCATCTGGTTGCCGATCATGGGTGTGGCACGCATCAGTATCAGCGGCATGATGATGCGCCTGAGCAGCCGATTGCCATGCAACCCGAAGGCCTTGCCCGCCTCGATTGTCTCGTGCGGTATGTCCTGCCAGGATGCTCTGAGAATGATCGCCATATAGGCTGAGTTATAAATAATCAGCGCGATAAAGCCGGTTACCCAGTTCGACAGCTGAATGCCGAAGGACGGTAGACCAAAGTAGATCAGATAAACCAGCAACAGGAAGGGCACACAGCGCATGCACTCACAGTAAAACCCTACGCTGCGGTAAATCACCGCCCGTTTCGACATCAGCATGGGCGTCAGCACGATACCGAACACCAGCGAGGCGGCGCCCGACAATAACAGCAGCGTCACCGTATTGAGAAAGCCCGCCCAGATCGCAGGATACTGCTGCCAGACGATAACAAAATCAGTGAGATTCATACCTGCACCTCGCGCCCGGGCACTTTTCGCTCCAGACGCCGCTGCGCCCTGACCAGCACAAAGATGATCACCAGGTACAGACACAGGCCAAACATGAGTGGCGGCATGGGATCATAAGTGCGGGCTCCTACGCGCTGCGCAGCGCGGGTGATTTCCACCATGCCGATCACGGCAATCGCTGGGCTGGATTTGATCAACATGGTCATTTCGTTCACCAGACCGGGCAAACTGGACTGCCACGCCTGCGGCAGCACGATGCGCCAGACTCGTAACCATGCCGGCATCCCGAAGGCCAGTGCTGCGTCATACTGCTGCCGGTCAAAGGCAATCAGCGAAGCACGCCAGATCTCACAACTGAACGCCGCGGCGGTCATCGACAGCGCTATCAGCGCAGCAACCAGGGGGTTGAGCGACACACCAAACTGCGGAAGACCAAAGTAGATCAGCAGGATGAGCGTGACCGCAGGGCAGGACCGGATAATGCTGACGTACAGATAACACACCTGCCTCACCACCGGGATCCGAGCCCAGCGCAGCAGCGCCAGGCCAAGCCCAAGGGGGACCCCGAGGAGAATCCCGGTCAGGGATACTCCTACGGTGGCAAACGAGCCCTGTACGATGCTCCAGTAATCGTATGCAGTCATCTCAGTGCCATCAGTTTACGTCGAGGGGCATATCTTCAAAGCTGGCGCCAAGCCACTTCTCCTGAAGGCGATACATCTCACCGCTTTCACGAATCTTCAGCAGCGCGTCATTGACGACCTTTAGCACGTCGGCATTGCCCTTCTTCACCGCCCAGGCCTTGTAGCCCGGCTCGCCGATTGGCTTGCCCAGCACAAACATCTCGCCACGTTCCTTGACCAGCGCTCTGAGAGTCAGATCGGTGTTGACCACCGCATCGATTCGGCCAAACGCCAGATCCTGATAGGCCTCAGGGTAACCGTGGTACTCAACGATCTTCGCCACGCCCTTGCCGTGCTCAGCTTTCAACTTCTCGTCAAATATCCTCAGTTCCGCCAGAAAGGCACTGCCCGTTTCGGCACCCACCACTTTGCCGATAAGATCCTCAGGCTTCTCGATATCAGAGCCTTTCTTCATCCCGTAATAGGTGGTTGAAGCCGCCATCGGTGTGGCGTAGTCGAAGCTTTTCTTGCGCTCTTCAGTCACCATCACCGCCGACAGAGCCATATCAAACTTGCCACTGGTCACACCGGGCAGAATCCCAGCCCAGGGCAGGATTTCCTGACGCAGCTCCAATCCGGTCTCCTTCTCGACCAGGTCTTTCAGCTCGTTGTCATACCCGGTGGACTTGCCGTTCTCCATAAACTCGAAGGGGCGGTAGTCATCTTCAGTAGCAACGGTGATGTACCCGCGTGACTGAATTTCATCCAGCGTCAGTGCTTGGCTATAGGAAACGCAGCCCACTGTGGTTATCAGTGCCAGCGCCAAGCCTTTGAGCGGCCCCATGAAGCCAGCTTTTCTTTGCAGATGAGAACTTGAGGTATTACAGATAGTCGGCATGTGAATTCCTTTACGATAATGGGAAACACCCAGCTCTACACCGGGCCTGCCAACATCAAAGCAAGTGGTATGCCATCATTTATTTTGTTAGCTAATACAGGGGGTTGGGTTTTTGCAGGCTGTGGAATAGGTAATGGATGGTGTGGGAGCGCTCCAACAAGGAACAATATAAAGAGGGGTATGCCTCTTAATGACGCAGTTGGGAGGTAGGTGGGCGTGTATCAAGTAGGTATACGTCGGCTGCGAGGGTGATTGCACCCAGTCGTGTCGATGCGAGGGCGGCGGTCATCCGAATGTCACCTGATTGCCGCATTCTGGCGGGTCTCAGACCACCCGTCAGACTCTATGAGGTCACCGATGCACTCAGTTTGCTGCCGCCTACTATGCCGCCTGTGGCTTGCCTTGGCTTTTATCCCCGGCGTTGTATCCGCGCACGCCCTGGAGATTCACGGCTCCAACACGGTTGGCGCCACCCTCGCCCCCATGCTGATGACTGGCTTCCTCGAGCAACTGGCCGGCCAGTCTGTCAGCAGTACGGCCACCGGCACTGAAAACGAGGCGCTGCTGAGCACGACCCTGGACGGGAATCCATTGACCGTACTGGTCGCAGCGCACGGTACCGGCACCGGCTTTGCCTCGATGCTGGCCAGTAAAGCGGATATCTGGGCCGCGTCGCGTCGCGTCAACGCCAGGGAAATCGCCGCCATGGCCAGTCGCGCTGAGATGACCAGTGCCGACAGTGAACATGTGATTGCCATCGACGGTCTGGCGATCCTGGTGCATCCATCCAATCCGGTACAGCAGCTCAGCATAGACAACCTGGCGAAGATTTTTGCCGGCGAAATAGACAACTGGTCAGCCGTTGGCGGTACGGATCTAGCGATCCAGATCTACGCCCGTGACGAGCAGTCCGGCACCTGGGATACCTTCAAGGAGCTGGTACTGGCCGGCCAATACGCACTAACTGACACCGCCCTGCGTTATGAATCCAACGACCAACTCTCAGATGATGTCAGCCGCAACCCCGCCGGCATCGGCTTTTCAGGTTTCGCCTCGGTGCGCGACAGCAAACTGCTAGCCATCTCGGACGGCACTGCCCCAGCGCTCAAGCCCAGCGAACTGTCCGTAGCAACCGAAGACTACCCCCTGTCTCGCCGGCTGTACCTTTACACGCCAGGCACCACCGCCAAACCCCTGGCTCAGGACTTTATCAATTACGCTCAGAGCCAGGCCGGCCAAAACATCGTGGCCCAGTCCGGCTTTTTCTCGCAAAACCCCTTTGCCGTTGATCCCGTGCAGGACGCCAGCGTCCCGGACACCTTCAAGCGCCTGACCGAACGCCATCAGCGCCTGTCCGTCAACGTGCGTTTCGCCGAAGGCCACACGCAACTGGACAACAAAGCCAAGCAGGACCTGCTACGCATTCAGCATTACCTAAAAGATGCCGGCAAAACCGGAAAAGACCTGATGCTGATTGGCTTCGCCGACCAACAAAACGACGAACTGCGCGCTCAGATGATATCCGAGCTGCGTGCCCTGTCAGCCAGCATTGCGCTGCGTGACATAGGCATTCAGGTGAGCGGGCATACCGGGTATGGGCACTATATGCCGGTGGGGTCGCCGGGTGGGGATGTGGGGGCTAGGCGGAATGGACGGGTTGAGGTTTGGGTTCGGCGGTGAGGGGCGCCTGAACCACTAAGGGATGCCCAGCAGGCTCGTCGAGCCGTGTGGGTTCTCGGCAGTCCCAGCGCCGCATAATCACTCTCTCCGCCAGACGACATAAGGAGCCAGCATGCGCAGTGCGAAACCTTCATCTGACCCCAGTTTCGCATCGGTGCGCGACAGCAAACTGCTGGCCATCTCGGACGGCACGGCCCCTGCGCTCAAGCCCAGCGAACTGTCCGTGGCAACCGAAGACTACCCCCTGTCCCGCCGGCTGTACTTGTATACCCCAGGAACCACCGGTAACCCCCTGGCTCAGGACTTTATCAATTACGCCCAGAGCCAGGCCGGGCAGAACATAGTGGCCCAGTCCGGCTTTTTCTCGCAAAACCCCTTTGCGGTGGATCCCGTACAGGACGCCAGCGTCCCGGACACATTCAAGCGCCTGACCGAGCGCTTTCAGCGCTTGTCCGTCAACGTGCGATTTGCCGAAGGCCACACGCAACTGGACAACAAAGCCAAGCAGGACCTGCTACGCATCCAGCATTACCTAAAAGATGCCGGCAAAACCGGAAAAGACCTGATGCTGATTGGCTTCGCCGACCAACAAAACGACGAACTCCGCGCCCAGATGATCTCCGAGCTGCGTGCCCTGTCAGCCAGCATTGCGCTGCGTGACATAGGCATTCAGGTGAGCGGGCATACCGGGTATGGGCACTATATGCCGGTGGGGTCGCCGGGTGGGGATGTGGGGGCTAGGCGGAATGGACGGGTTGAGGTTTGGGTTCGGCGGTGAGGGGCGCCTGAACCACTAAGGGATGCCCCAGCAGGCTCGTCGAGCCGTGTGGGTTCTCGGCAGTCCCAGCGCCGCATAATCACTCTCTCCGCCAGACGACATAAGGAGCCAGCATGCGCAGTGCGAAACCTTCATCTGACCCCAGTTTCGCACAGGAGAAAGGACTGGCGCTGGCTCGTCAGCTATCAAACTTTTCTCAAGAGCGGTGATCGGTGTTGTATTGACCTCTTCGCCCGTCAGAACTAGCTGGTCAACATACAAAAACCGTGAACAGGCATTAACGAAAGGTTCTGGCGTTTTGCGCTCTCCGAATCCGACAACCTGCTTCCCCTCAGCCCGAAGACGCATTACTAGGGGCGTAAAATCACAGTCGGATGATACCAAGCAAAAGACATCCACCGGCTTATTGAAAAGCACATCCATCGCATCAACCGCCATCGACATGTCTGTGGCGTTTTTACCCTTGATCAGGTCGAACTGTTGAATCGGCTGTATCGCGTGTTCGTGCAGAACCTTTTCCCACGAATCGAGCCGTGGCGTTTTCCAGTTTCCATAGGCACGGCGAATCGATACTGAACCATAGGATGCGAGTTCGGCGAGCACATCGCCAATCTTGCGACTCGGTGCGTTATCCGCATCGATGAACATGGCGACATTTAAATGTTGCGACTGATCATTCATACAAACTCCCTGTGGCTCTAGCCATCAAACTCAAAGCTCCTTTTGCATCAATCTTATAAAACAGTTCGAGCTGCCAACTTCATGGCCGTAACCGTCTTTACCCCACTCATAAGCGCTGATTCAACCCTCCCATAGCGATCAGCACACAGGTCTTGCAGCGGCCGAAGGACCACCTTGCGGACCCCGAGACCGAGAGGCATTTGACTGGCTTAAGGTTGTAGATCTCAGGTATGTACCCCCCAATGCATCGATGTGGCACGATTGCTTCAACTAGCCTTTTAAGACCAGACAGGATGGGAAGCGAAACATGCACAAAGCTTACCTCGACACAGAATTCACAACACTGAATCAATATACATACAAATTGATCAGTCTTGCATTGGTTGTCCCCCACGGGCCTGAGTTATATGTCGAGCTTACCGACTCATGGCACGAGAGCGACTGTTCCGACTTTGTTCTTGAAATCGTGCTCCCGCAGCTAGACCTGGGAACCTATGGCCGCACTACTGAGCAGGCCCGAACCGAGCTGCTGGATTTTCTTGGGGCGCTAGGCCCTGTCGAGATTATCAGTGACGCCCCGCATTGGGACTGGCCGCTACTGGTGTGGCTCGCAGGTCCGACGGGCCTGCCCGAAACTGTGACTCAAGGAGACATCAGGAGCGACATCGAGGTTGCTTACTGTGGCGCAGAACCACCGCATCATGCCCTCGATGATGCACGCCTGCTGGCTGACCTGCTCGAAAGCCTCCGGCCAATCGATGACAGGAAGAAATTCACGAAAATACCCGTAACCTATGAGCAAGCTGGCCGCCCTAGATTACAAAGTTGTAATAGAAGGGCAATTTTCCTGACAGGCGTTACAGGGTAATGTTGATACTGCCACGCCATGCCAGAATCCCTGTCAGGAGAGAAAATATGAAATGCGATATTAAAACGATGTTTAAGACCGGTATTTGGCTAGCAGCGCTTGTTGCTGGTGCTTATTTGGTTTTTCCTAGCGCCCGCGGATGGCTTTTAGGAATGAGTCCTTTTCTATTCTTGCTGCTTTGTCCGTTGATGATGATTTTCA